>Ga0255743_10000564_pt1 | contig 32743 bp, 29 predicted proteins | sample 101ome_19_FD_179950 | JGI IMG/M metagenome (GOLD analysis project Ga0255743, IMG submission 179950) | Coastal salt marsh microbial communities from the Groves Creek Marsh, Skidaway Island, Georgia - 101405AT metaG (version 2) | ecosystem: Environmental > Aquatic > Marine > Intertidal zone >... | reverse complement strand
CGTTTGGCAATACTTTTCTAGATGCTGTTGTTAAATCTGTAGAGATTGTTTCCAATGATAATTCAAAAAAAATAATTTTTTCAGAAGAGTATCAAAATAATACATATTATGTCTTTAATCCAAATTCAGATACCTTTTATAAATCAAATATCACTTATGAAAATAACGGCATAAAACTATATAGGCCTAATAAATATTGGATTGCAGTTGAGAATAATTTTGATTTTTCAAATGACTTTGATCTAATTATTGAACTTTCTTTTCCTGAAATACCCTGGGAAACAAATACTTTAATTTCAAACACATCTGTTTTTGATGCTCAAACTCAATCATGGCGTATTGATATAGATGATGGTAGGTTATTTTTTAGGTGGACTAACGAGGATGGCGTTTTTGTTGAAGAAAATACTATTGGAGATAAAAGCTTAAGGAGTGGTATATTAATCCAAAGAAATGGAAAAATTGAAAACTCTAGTTCTCCGATAGTAGATCCTTCTTACCTAAGTCAATTGACTACTGCGCACAATGGTTATCTTACTTTTACTGTTGAATATGGATTATTAATATCAGTATTATTTTTTGGCGTAATATTTAGAGCTGTAATTATTTTGTTAAAAAAGTTAAATGATGAAAATATTTTTATTTACTTAGGCCTACTAGCCTTTTTAATTCAGAACATTACAAATGATATGATTTACTCGCCAGATGTATTTTTATTATTTAATATATTTATTTCTATGATTTATTCTTCTATCAAACCGTTGTCGGATAAAAATTCATAAAATACTTTATCTAAAATTAATACCTGAGCGTTATTTTCTGTTGTGTAGTTGAAAGTCGGGACTGTTAACTTTTTTATTAAATCAAATTCTAAATTTCTAAATGACCATAACAATTCAGATGCTTGTATAAGTGATATATTTTGATCAATTGTAAAAGCTTCTTCTAGGGCATTTACGAAATTAAAAAATTCATTAAAAGATTGAAAATTATTCATTTCTTTTAAAAGGGATACAATAACTTGTTGCTGTTTTTTAACCCTTGTAAGATCACTAACTCCAGCCATAGGTTTCCATTCAGATATGTCATCTCCATTTACATCTGTAATTTTTTCTCCGACAAGAACTTCAGTATTTCTGGAAACGACCCAATTCAATGCGATTTCACCATTTAAAAAATTACAACCTTTTTGTATTTCAAAAGAGTACCCTTCTCTTTGTGTTTCATCTACACAAATTTCAATACCTCCAAAACTATCGATAATTTGTTCAAAACCTTCAAAACTAAATTTAACAAAATGACTAATTTTAAGACCCGTAAGGTTGAGTATCACTGCAGATAAATTTTCTGCAGCTGTACCGCAGTCATTATTTTGAAACGAAGCATTAATTCTTTGTATTGCTTCAGTGCAAGGGTCTTTTATAAGTAAATCTCTTGGTAATGAAACGATTGATGGATTAGAATTTTCATCCAATATCACTATCATAATTACATCAGCTCTACTACCTTCTGCAAATCCTCTATTAAGGGATGATGAGCTTGACCTCTGGTCACTTCCTATAATCAGATATGCACTAAAAATTTCATCTATTCTTTTTGATTGGTTATTTATTAATAAAGTGTCATAGATGCTTGGTTCAAATATTTCGGGTTCTTGGACTTCGTTATTATCTTGATTTGAATTTTTAACAACTGTTGTGGTAGTACTTGTTTTTTTAATACCACTAGAAATTTCTTCAACATTTTCTGTGTCAAAGTTTTCTCTTTCAAACTGTGGAAATATCATATAGGACGCTACTGCAATGAAGGACAAAATTGTAAGAAGCAGTACTTGTTTGTTAATTTTCATAGTCAAATCACAACTATAATCCGATTTATTGCTTAATATAAGAAAATGCAAGAAATTTGCGCTGTTATTGCCGCTGGTGGTCTGGGTACTCGTTTAAAAAATTATAAAAATAATTTTTCTACAAAAGTACTTATAGAAATTGGTAATAAATCTATGATATCTTCTCAGGTTAGTCAAATATCTAGCTGGGGAATTAAAAATTTTGTTATTATTACAAATCCAGATTTTGATTTGATGATAAAAGAAGATGTTGTGAAAAATCATGCAGAAAAAAATATCAAATTCATAATACAAGAAAAACCTTTAGGAATTGCTCATGCATTACTTCAAGCTGAAAAATTAGTGGAAGGTTATTCTAAATTATTATTTGTTTTAGGTGATAATTTTTTTGGAGAAAATCCTATGCTGAAACTGGAAAATCGAAATATTGAATCGATGATATTTTTGAAAAAAGTTTTAAACCCTAATGAATTTGGAGTAGCTAAGATTTTAAACAATAATTTAATTGATATTGAAGAAAAACCCGATACTCCTAGTTCAGATTTAGCTGTTGTAGGTCTTTATTTATATAGTCTCAACTGTTTTGAATTAATTAAAAAATTAAAATTTTCTCAAAGAGGAGAGCTTGAAATATCTGATCTAAACAATGAATTAATTAAAACAAATTCAATACAATTTGAAATTCTAGATTCATGGTGGATTGATGCAGGAACGGAAGAAAGAATTGAAGAACTAAAAAAACTTATTTTATAACATCCATCCGTGAGAATTTAAAAAACATCAAAATAACAAAAATAAAATAAAAAATTATTATTAAATCAGAAAAGTTATTAAAAATTATTGAAGAAGCTATCAATGAAAATATTGTTAGATTTATCAAAATGAAAATAATCAATATATTTTTAATATCAATACCAGTTGCCAACAATCTATGAGAAATATGATCAGTACCACCAGTAGTAGGTGATATATTATTTTTTATTCTATATACAAATACTGTAAAAAAATCTAAAACTGGAATAGTAAAAAAAAGAAAGACTGGAGCAAAAGAACTGTAGAGAATTTGTGATCCATCGGGATTCCAATCAAATAAAATGCTTATAAATCCTAATACAAAACCAATAAATAAACTTCCAGAATCACCCATATAAATTTTTGCTGGTGGGAAGTTTAAAATGAAAAAACCTAATATTGAAAACATGAGTATAAAACTTATATCAGCTAAATAATTTTGGTTATAAATAAAGGACAGAAAGCTTAAAGCTAAACAAATAAAAGCAGTATTTAACGACGCAAAACCATCCATGTTGTCTGTAAAATTAATAGAGTTCATCAACAAGATAATCCAAAAAGAAGTAAATATTAAATTAAGATTATTATTTAAATCTATCCCAAAGATATTTTCAAAGTTAATAAATAAATTTAGATAATAAATAGGGACTATTACAAAAACAAATTGAAAAATTATTTTCACTTTCCAGTTTAGATTTAAAAAGTCATCTACAACTCCAATTATTGCTATTGCTAATGCAAAAATAGATATGTAGACAAATTCAGACTCAGCTTGCCCAAGAAGTCTTACTGAGATAAAGAAACTTGCAGCCATCCCAACCCCTCCTAATGGAACAATGTTGAGAGAGTTGAGTCTTTTTTGGTTGCTTTTGTTTGTTCTAAAATTGGTATTAATTTTTACAAAAATAAAACATATCAAAAATGAAACTATAAATGAAATAATTGATGCAGATATCACAGGTAATTGAATATTCTCTATCATGATTTATTGTATAATTTTCTAAATTTGTTTGAAATAGCTTCTACTGAGTAGTTTTGAATTATTTGATCTCTAACTTTATTACTATCCAAATTATTAATGATTTGCTGTCTTTTGTTAATTAAATCAATATACTCTTCAACATTATTATTCTCTACAACAAAACCACAATCTAAATTTTTGATAATATTTCTTGTCCCAGGTATATCATTAGCTAGGCAAAAGAGCCCTGCATAGGCTCCCTCCAATACAACTCTTGAGAACCCTTCATGGTGACTAGGATTTATCAATAAATCATATTTAAATAATTCATTAGGTATATCTATATTGCCTAAATATATTACTTGTTGTTTTAAAACATCCAATTCCTGTTTATTAATAGAACTTTTGTTCCCCCCATCTATTTCACCAGCTACATAAAATTCAATATCATCTGAATCAGAGAATGATTTTGCTATTTTTAAATATTCAAAAATACCTTTTTCTTTAAGCAGTCTTCCTACAAAAATAACTTTTGTTTTTTTATTGAATACTGATTTTATTTTTATTTCGCTAGTATTTAAACCACTTCCTTCGATAATTTCAATTCTATTTTTAAATTTTGAATACTCTATAAAAATATCTTTATTAAGTTCATTCTGGAAAATAAGAACATCTATATTTTTGTTTATGCTCCTTTTAATAACTGGTCTTAAGATCACCCTTAGAATTTGCGCAAACTTTGTTTTTGAAAACAAATATCCAAGTCCTGTTACTGACGCAATCGTGTAAGTTTGTTTTTTTAATAGCAAGGTACTTATCAAAAATAAAATTAACGTTTTTAGAGTAAAGATATGAATTGTGTCAGTTTTTTTTAAGTTTTTAATCTTATTTCTTAAATTAATCAATCCTCTTATATCAATCAAGCGTTGTCTATTTATTTTCCAGTTAAGAATTTCAACATAGTCAGTTAGTTGATTCTTATTTTTCTCAAGTGGTGTTATACCTACAAATTGAAATTTGTTGCTTAAGCTTTTTACAATGTCTGATCTTGACTGTAATAAAATCCAATCCCAATGGGCAATATAATAAATCATTAATCTTTATTATAAAAACAATAATAAGGTTAACATCATATTAATGAATATAGTCGTAATTGGTGTTGGCTATGTAGGCCTTGTTACAGGTTTAGGATTAGCAAAGTTAAATCATAATATTCAATTCTTAGATATTGACTTTCATAAAATAGATAAATTAAAAAATAAAATTTCTCCATTTTACGAACCTGAACTTGAAAATTATTTAAATGATAATAAAATCATAAGCAATATTTCTTTTGAAAATGAATATAACGAAATAAATTGGGATGATGCAGACATTGTCATGATTTGTGTCCAAACTCCTTCATCAGAAGATAATGTAGTTGATACTAGCTATCTAGTTAGAGTTTTTGAATCAATCGGTGATTTCGTGGATGAAAAAACAGTTGTTTGTATAAAATCAACAATTCATCCAGAAGCAATAAACTCTACAATTGAATCCTCAAAGTTCTCATACGATGAAATTGTTTTTAATCCAGAATTCCTTAGAGAAGGAACTGCATTTAAAGATTTTTTTAATCCCGATAGAATTGTTATTGGAGCAAATGTAGAGACAAACGCTAAAAAGATTGCATTACTTTATGAAGATATTGATTCTGAAATTATTTTTACTGACCCAATATCATCTCAATTAATTAAATACTTGTCAAATGCATATCTACCTCTAAGACTTTCATTTGTAAATGAGGCTTCACAGATAATCAAAAAGCTTGGAGGAAATTTAAATGAGACGCTTAATGGGATTGGTTTAGATACAAGGATAGGAAAACAATATTTTAGACCTTCACCTGGATGGGGAGGGTCCTGCTTTCCTAAAGACGTAACTGAACTGAATTCAATAACATCTTCTCAAAATTTAAACACTCCTTTAATTTCAAATATCATTGAATCAAACACTCAACATCAGAAATGGTTTGCTGAGTATTTATTAAATCTAAAAATAAACAATAATTTAAAAAATATATATTTAATAGGTTTTGCATTTAAAGAAGATACGGATGACACGAGGAATTCTCCAACTATTTTTGTATATGAAATACTAAAATCTAAAAAAGAAAATGTATATATTTTTGACCTAAATACTGATTCATTTGGAGAATACGTCGCTCATAATGAATTTAAAGAAGATTCATTGATAGTTGAAATGTTTCCTTTAAATGTTAAATCTTCAACTGAAATTCAAGATAAATTAAATCAAATAAATAAATTTAAGTATTTGAGGTATTGGGAGTAAATTATTAATTATTTAGTTACTGGTGGTGCAGGTTTTATAGGTTCTCATCTCGCTGGAAAGCTTTTAAAAGACTCAAACAATGTAATTGTTGTTGATAATTTAATTACTGGGGACGTAAAAAATATTAATCAATTTATGAATTTAAAAAATTTTAAATTCATTGAACATGATATTCAAGAAAGTTTATATATTGATGATGAAATACACCATGTTATTCATTTGGCTAGTTGTGCGAGCCCTAAAGCATATACGAATTACCCGATTAACACTCTTAAGTCAGGAAGTATTGGAACAATAAATGCTCTTGGGATTGCAAAAAAACATAATGCAAAATTTTTCTTAGCATCAACTTCGGAAATTTATGGAGATCCTGAAGTTTCTCCTCAAAATGAAAATTATTGGGGAAATGTAAATACTTTAGGTCCTAGAAGTATGTATGATGAATCCAAAAGATTTGCAGAGTCAGCAACATATTCTTACATGTCCACTCACAGAATTCACGCAAATATAGCTAGGATCTTTAATACTTATGGACCAAATATGCAAATTGACGACGGACGAGTGGTTACAAATTTTATTTATCAAGCTATTAATGACAAAGATATAACTATTTATGGAAGTGGCGACCAAACAAGGTCATTTTCTTTTATTGAAGATACTCTAGATGGTTTATTGCGAGTTATAAATTATGAAGAATCAGATGTATTTAATATTGGGAGTGAAAATGAAATAACTATTAAATTTCTTGCAGAAAGTATAGTTGCATTGACAAATTCAAATTCAAAAATTATTTTTGAAGATCTTCCAGAAAACGATCCAAAACAAAGAAAACCTGACCTTACAAAAGCTAAAAAACTTTTAGGTTATAATCCAAATCACACATTAGAAGAAGGACTCAAAATAACTATTGATTGGATTAAAAAAACTTATAAATAATTTTCTAATCTTTTGTTTAATGTTTTCAAGGAATTGTTTTCAAGTTGTTTTTTAGAATTTTTTAAAAAATAAAGTATTTCTTCACTTTTAAATTTATTTAATTCGTTTAGCTTTAATACCAATTCATCTGAATTTTGAAAGTTAAAAAAATTATCATTTTTGAATATATAATTAAAATCTTTATTTTTATAAAAATTAATTATTTCAAAAGAAAGAGTTTCTAATACTGATTTATCAAAAAAACCATCTTTTGCACAATTAAAGTGTACATCGTACTCTGATAGAATTTTTGGAAGATTCTTGTGTTTGAATTTTCCTAAAAAATTTATATTTTCATTTCTATATTTGTTTTTTAAACTATTTAAATATTGCTCATCTTTTTTGTTTAGGGGTCCTCCTATAATATCGAGTTGATAATTCTTAAAATTAGACAGCAAGAATGAATCGATTGCAATTTCAATATTTTTAGATTTAGATATTCTTGATAATATTAAGAATTTTCTTATTTCAAATGTTTCTCTATTGAAGTTAAAGTTTTCTAAATCTATGGCATGGCCAATAACTTTAACTTTTTTATTTTTTAAAGGAAATGATGAATTGGAAGCTGTAACAACATATTCAGATATCAACATACTTACAAATAGAATCATTTTTTTTATTCCAAAATTAGGACCAGGATGAGTAAACCATAAAGTCGTTTTGATTTTATATCTTATTAGATAAAAAGATGACACAAATATTGAAATTGGGGACATATGTGAGAAACATCTAGTATAAGAGTTTTCTTTAGTGAGTTTTTTGACTAGCTTAAACAATGTGAAATATTTGCTAAACCTGCCAGCTTCTTCATTTGGACCATAAACACTTACATGTTCAGGAAATTTAGTATCAGTAACCTTCTTTAAAGTAACTACATCAACTTGATCAAAATTATTTGATATAGTTTCAATCCACTTAATAGCAAAACCTAAAGAGGTATCTGTATCATTTATTGCTAAATTGAAATAAAGTAGTTTATTTTTCATAAATTATCTTATCTACTTTGATCCAATTATTTAAAAAACTTCCTTTACCTGATAAATTTTTACTCAGTTTGTAACTTTTTTCCTGTAAATCTTTTTGTAAATTTTCATTTTCTAAAAAATTTTTTAATTTTTGTTTAAAATCTTTAATATTGTTTAATTCATATAAAATAGTTCCGCCATATTTTCCAAAAGGATCATTAATCCCTTGAATATTGGTTGCCAAACTTGGAGTTGCACAAAGGCCACTTTCAATTAGTACTCTTGGAAGTCCTTCAAAATTACTAGCCATTACGAGTAGTTTTGACGATGAGTATATTAGAGATAACTCTTCTGGACTTTTTTTTCCGATAAATTCAATATTTTCAATATTTTTATCTTTAATAATGTTTTGACATTCATTAAAGTACTTTGTGTTTTGGCTATCACCTATGATTAATAGTTTTTCTTTGAAATTATTTTCCTGTGCAAATTCATGAAAAGATCTTATTAGAAAATCTACTCCTTTGCGTGGAATAATATTCCCAACATATACTAAATTTTTTCGATTTAAATTTTGAATTTTGTAGTTTGAGTAATCTACCCAAGCAGGAAAAGTAATATATTTCTTTGAATACTTTTTTGCTAAATTCAAAGTGTAGTTTTCTTCAACACCTCTAATTAAATCACATTTTTTGTATGTAAAATTTGATAGAAAGTTTGCTAACAATTTAAGAAGAAAATTATTTTTAAATCTTCTTTGATTTAATAGTAAATTTAAGAAGTCTCCATGGTGCTCAATCACAATCTTGATATCTTTAATGAAGATAGTTTTTATGAGGGTTGGTATAAATGCTGAAATAGGATCTTTTGATGATATGATATCTATGTTTTTTTCAACACAAAAATTTTTAACAGCAATCAAGTTAATAAAATAAAATTTAAAATATTGAAAAAAAAGTATTTTTGGTTTTTTAATATATTTTATTCCAACAATATTATGGTCTATGTATTCATTTTCATGACCAAAAGTTATTACATAAGTATTAAAGTTTTTAGATAATTCTTGAAATTTTAAATTATCTGAAGAATTTAGAGTTGGTCCATAATTAGTTGTTCCAAATAACAATAAATTTTTCATTGCTGAAAAACCTTTAGATATTCTAATAAGTTTACTTCTTCATCGAATTTTGTATTAAGCAAATTTTTCGCATTTGACATTTTTTCATCCCGAGAATCCTTTGAATTAATTACGTCAACAATAATCTTACTTAAATCTATCGGATCTGGTTTTACCCCATTAACTAAATCAATTATCCAGCCATTTTTTCCGTTCTCAATCACCTCATTTGATCCACCAACAGGTGTTGATATTAGTGTTAAATCGTAGTTTATTGCTTCTAATAAAACATGTGGCAGGCCTTCATAACCTGAAGCTTGAATATATATTTGCGAATTTTTGTAATAATTCTTCAGTTCTTCAGTTGTTTTCTGTCCAGTAAAAATTACTTTATCCTCTAAACCCAGTTTGTTTGTTTGATTTTTCAAATCTTTTTCTAAAGGACCGCTTCCAACTATAAACAATTTAAAATTTTCAATTGTTTTTCTTATTTCATTCATAGATTCAATAATTACATCAATATTTTTCCATGGTGCGAGTCTCCCTACTGTTATGAAGTTCAGCGTATTACTAGAGTTGTTTGATTTATCACAAGCATCCGTTTTAGTATTTGATATTTTTGTGCCATTGTAAATGACTTTAAGCTTATCTCTTTGCACACCCCAATTACTGACTACATCACTTAAATGTTTTGAAGGAGTTATAACCATATTAGCTTTTGTAGCAGTCCATCCTCTTGAAAATTTTGCAATTTCTAAATGTAAATTATGAGAATTGCTTTGGAATTCGTCAAATGACTCATCAATTAAACCTTTGTTTCTTCCTCTTTCCCAGGCCCAATCTCCGACTACTTTTCTTATTAGATTTTTTCTTAGAAAAATATTTGCAATATAGGACTCCATTGGCAATCCGTTTACAAAGATTACATCAGCATTGTATCCATGCCTAATTATTGAAAAAAAAGTTTTTATCCATCTAAATAATAAATTTTGTCTCCTTATTATTCTTTTTACTAGGTATTTTTCCTTGTCAACAATTTTTTTATCAGTGAGGCAAATAATTGTTACATCAAAATTATTTTCCGTAAGTAACTTTGCAATTTTAGGAACAAAACTTGCTGGCCCTCCTATGTCAGGAGGATAAATACCAACAGTTATTAATATTTTCAAATATTTATATTTTGTAGTTTATTATTTCTTTAATCATGTCTGGAATAGTCATCGTAGGTTCATATCCAGTTGCATTGATTATTTTTTCAATTGAAGGGGTTCTTCTCATTGGATCTTCAAATTTATTTCCATAAACTTCTTCATGAGTTTTAAATATAACTTCAGAGTTTGAATTTGTCTGCTTAATAACCATTTCAGCTAGATCTTTTATTGAAATTTCTTCAGTTTGACCTATGTTAAAGATTTCTCCGTATAAGCCCTTTTGAGCTAGCAAATAAAAATAATTTACTACATCACCCACCCATGTAAATGATCTTGTTTGATTTCCTTCACCGTGAATAATAATTGGCTCATTTTTTAGAGCAGCTTCAATAAATTTTGGAACAACCATACCAAATTCAGAAAGTTGATTTGGACCAATAATATTAAATAGCCTAACAATTATTGGATTCAGATTTCCATCATTGTGTTCTGAAAGAGCTAAAAACTCATCTATCAATTTAGATGCAGCATAAGACCATCGCAATTTTGTAGGTGGTCCAATTAAACTTTTTGATTCTTCTGTCCAAATCGGATCTTCGGACACTCCATATACTTCTGAAGTAGAAGTTAAAAGAAGAGGTACATTGTTAATTTTGCAAGCTTCAATGATTTTATGAGTCCCTTCAATATTTGTGAGCAAAGCTTTACTTACATTATCCATAATATATTTAACACCTACTCCTGCGGCTAAATGAAAACAAAAATCATAACCATCCAATAAAAGATTTAAATCATCACAATCTTCAACTCTTTTATCAATTAAAGAGATTTTTTCATCTTCTAAAAAGGCATTAATATTTTCTATTTTCCCCGTTGAGAGGTCATCAATAATTAAGATTTTGTCTGTCTCATTCTCAATCAGTTTTTTAATAAGATTTGACCCAATAAAACCAGCACCGCCAGTAATTACTACCTTTTTTAGCTTATTATTCATATTCATATTTAAAATTTAGTTTGTCTATTGAGCTTTCATACTCCTTATACCACTCTACAGTTTTTTTTATTCCATCTTCAATATTTGTTGTCGGTTGCCAATTTAAAATTTCTTTAGATAATTCTAAGCTTGGTAAAACAACATCAACATCTTTATAAGCTCTTTCTTTATTAATTATCTTCCCTTTTTTTTCAATATGCTTCTCTATTAGTTCAATTACTTCATTTAGAGACCAAGTTTGATTTGAACCAAAATTAAAAGTACCTTCTTTTTTATATTTCAGTAATTTTTGAACTCCATCTACAATATCAGAGATATAAGTAAAAGATCTTCTTTGGTTTCCATCACCATAAATAATTACATCTTGGCCTGATGCGATCCAATGAATAAATCTTAAAATTGACATATCGGGCCTACCAAAAGGACCATAAACTGTAAAAAATCTAGAAATTTTAATAACGGTACTTGTGTCATCAAGGATGTTTTTTGCTAATGTTTCACCAAACGACTTTGTTGATGCATAGACAGATGGTGGATTGAATAGCTCATCTTTATTTTCAACTGCTAGTTGTTTTCCAGTATCACCATAAATTGATGAAGTTGATGCAATTAAAATTTGTGGTACGTCATATTCTTTAACTTTTAAGCTTAAATTTGTAGTTCCTAATGTGTTGTCCATTAAATATTTTTCAGGATCATCAAAACTTTGTCTAACACCAGCTCTCGCGCCTAAATGAACAACAGCTTCACAATTTTCAAATATATGAGAATTTTTGTTTAAGGTATCCATATTTGCCAAATCAATTTGATGAAATTTAAAATTCGGTTTTTTTTCTAGATATTTCAGCCTAAGTTCTTTGAATCTACTATCGTATGCTTCGTTTAACGAATCTAAACCAATCACTTCAGTATTTTTATTAATATTATTTATAAGATTAAAACCAACAAAACCGCATGACCCAGTGACAATTATTTTTTTCACTATCAAATTCTAACTCTTTTAAAGTTTACTTATTGATATTTCTCATTTCTATTATTATTTACTATATGCTTAAATTTCTTGGCCAAGCAGGCTTCATGTATGAAACAAATAAAGAAATTTTATTAATGGATCCCTGGATGTCTCGAGAAGGTGCTTTTGATTCTTCGTGGTACCAATTTCCTTCCAATCACGACTTGGGTGATCAATTAAGAGAAGAAATTAAATTATCAAACAAAGAAATTTACATTTATATCAGCCATGAACATAAAGATCACTTTGATGTTCCTTATTTGAAAACACTTGATCTTTCAAAGATAAATTTTATTACTCCAAAATTTAGAAGAGATCATGTTGCCTCAGTACTGAATAATTTGAATCCAAAATCTGTAACTACACCTATTGATTCAGAAGTTTTAAATATTGGAAATATGGAAATTAGATTATTTCTTGATGATCAAGAAATTGTAAGAGACTCAGCACTTGGTTTAATTGATAAAGAGAAAGGCTTCACTTTTTTAAATTTAAATGATTGTAAAGTTTACGATAGAGTTGATGAGTTAAAAGATATTTATAAAAAATTTGATGCTTTCACCTGTCAATTTTCTGGTGCTGTTTTTCATCCAGTTTGTTATGACTATCCAGAGAAAAAGTACAAAGAAATATCTGAATCAAAAGTTTTTGGCAAATTTAATTCTGTTAGAAACTTAATTAGTAAGTTTGAGCCAAATTTATACATACCAGCTGCAGGTCCGCCAGTGTTTTTAGATCCAAACTTAATTAATATTAATTTTCAGGAAGTAAATATTTTTTCATCTCCTTTTAAATTTCAAAATTATTTAATAGAGAATATGCCAGAATTAAATGTCGCAGTGCCCTTACCGGGTACGGTGTTTAATTTTGACAATGATAACAATATTGAAATCAATCATCCTGTTGATAATGTTGAAGATCAATTTGATAAAGAAAATATAAGAAAATATGCTGAAAAGTATTCATATATTTTTGAAAATAGAAATAATCAAAAATTGGAATATGATCCAATTCAAATTCAGCAAAAATTATTGATAGAACTTACATCTAAACTTGAAAACTTTAATATAGAACAAAATATGGATGTTGTTATGGAATTTTCTATAGATGAGATTCCTGATTCGTCTATATTTGTAAATTTCGACAATCAAGAAATAATGATATTGAATAAAAATCAAAATAGTTCATCAAGTACCTATGAAATTAGTTGTTCTGCGGGCGATCTAGGAAGGTTGTTAGATGGGTATCTTAACTGGGAAGATTTTATGCTTTCATTTAGGCATAAACTCAAAAGAACACCTGATATTTATCAAGTAGCGATTAATGGGTTTCTAACAATGGAGAAAGAAGATGTTGAGGAATTTGTTAATAATTTAATGCGACTTCAAAACCAGCGTGAGCGTATTACTGTCGAAGCAGGGGGAGTACTTTATTCTATAGACAAGTTTTGTCCTCATCAGGGTAGCGATCTAACTACACATCAAATAGAAGATGAAAGGTACCTCATTTGCCCAAAACATAGATGGACATTTGATTTAGAAAATGAAGGTAAAGCAGTTGGTCTTGATGCAACTATTAATGCAGTTGATCTAGATGGAGATGGATCTTAAAGCAATTGACCTCAAGCCCTGACTCACATTTAGTAGTAATTCCAACATATAACGAAATTGATAATATTTCAGATTTTGTTTCTGAAATTTCAAAATTTAATGTTTCAGTATTATTTGTTGATGATAATTCACCTGATGGGACTGGAGAGTTAATAAGTAAAATATCAGAATCAAATCCTAAAATTAAGATATTAAATAGACCATCTAAACAAGGATTAGGTTCTGCATATAGAGATGGATTTGGATGGGGAATTGAAAAGGGATATGAATTTTTTATTGAAATGGATGCAGACTTTTCTCATAGATTTGATGATTTGAAAAAAATTATAGAAGTTTCTTCAAATTTTGATTTAATAATTGGAAGTAGATATGTAAGTGGTGGGGGGAGTCAAGGATGGGATTTCAAAAGAAAACTGTTATCAAGCACAGCAAATAGCACTTCTAGAATACTTTTAAGATCTCAAGTCAATGATATGACAAGTGGTTTTAGATGTTATTCTAAAAAAAGCCTTAATGAAATCAAATACCATCAAACTCAATCTGATGGCTATGCTTTTCAAATCGAAATGACTTTAAGATGTGTTGAAAAAAAATTGTCCATAAAAGAAGTTCCAATAATTTTTAATGAAAGAAGAGTTGGAAAGTCAAAAATGTCAAAAAAAATAATTGTTGAAGCTTTAATCTTTTTATTTAATAATGGAATTAAAAGATGGTTAAATCTAAAAATTATTTAGTCAAATCACAGCTTGCTCTGGTATTTTTAATACCAGTTACTCCTCATATAGAAATTTCTAGCATTTTACAGCTAGATGATATCCCAGTACTTTTATTTTTTGTATTATTCGTGATTAATATTTATTTTAAAAATATTAATAAATTTTATTTAAAAGAAATTTTTCCAATATCGTTATTTATTGCTTACATATCTATTCAAAACTATTTCATAAATGGCAACTTACTTTTTAGTGATTCATTAAGATATATTTTTTACTTAATACTTTTAATTACCATATTGAATCTAAGAAATTCTCAATTCATGGATAGATATTTATTTTCATTATTAATTTTCTTAAGTCTTTTTTCTATAATTTCCTATTTTTTAAAATTAGATTTTGGGGTTGATTCATACAATTATTGGAAAATTGGATTTAATAGTAATAATTGGATATTTACAGAGGGTAGAATCAACGGTTTACAAGCAGGTGGCCCAAACGCATTTGGTGGAATTATTGCATGCCTTGGGTTATATTGCGTTACTTATCTAAAAGGTAACTTGAAAGATATAATTATTTTTATAAGTTTATTAGGTTGCTTTTTTACTTATAGTAGAGCCGCAATAATTGTTTTTGTTTCACTCTTAGTTTTATATGTATTATTAGAAAAACATTATCTAAGACTCTTAACAATCGTAATTACTTTATTAATTACTATTAATTTTGGATTAATTGATAGATTTACATCAGAATCTGAAACAGAAGGAGTAGAGGATAGAGTTCAGATGCAGCAAGCTAGTTTTCAAGATATCTCATCAAGATCTTTTCAGGAAAATATATTCGGATATGGATTTGAGAATTTTGGAATAGTTAGAGATGAATTGAAGTCTATTGGTGAATTTTCAGAAGGCTTACGTCCTACAGGACCTCATAATTCTTTTTTGTTTTTAGCTTTAAGTTATGGTTTTTTTGGTCTTTTCTTGTTTCTAAATATTTTCCTAAGGGAATTAATATCTTTCTTTAAATTGTTCAAGGAAAATCTAGTTAAATCAAACTATTTATTTCTCGGAAGTTTTGTAGCCCTTTCTTTTACAGGTGATTTTGTTCAGAATCATTCCATTTCAGTTCTGTTTTTTCTTATATTTTTTAAGCTCATATCTGAAAGATCTTATGAGTGATAAATTAAAAATATTGCACGTTGTTCCTACTTTAAAGAAAGATGGCGCTGAGGTACAGCTAGCTGAATTATTTAAAGAGATTGATAATGTTCATATTGAATTATTTACATTTGATTTATACCAAAATGGTGATTCAATTTCTAATAACTTAGAAAATATAAATATTTATAGCGAAAGCTCAATTAAAAGTATTTTTTTCCTAAATAGGATTATTAAGAATAACGATTATGATATTGTTCATTCTCATTTACCAAAGTCAGATCTAATAATTGGGTTTTTAAAGCTATTTAATAAAGGAATAAAGCATGTAGTTTCTGTTCATGCCCAATACGGAACTAGAAAGGGTGAAAATAAGTTTAAGTATTTAATAGCAAATATAGTTTGGAAAAAAATATTAAACAATTCAAATGGAGTGATTGCAATTTCTAACAAAATAAACAGATGGCTTATTAGTGAGAGAGGCATAAAACAAGATCTTATAAGCACGATTCATTACGGGGTCAAAATTAATGATCGTCCGTTTAGAAATAAACACGGTAACACAATTGGTATGGCAGCAAGAATCCTTCCATGGAAAGGGTGGGATAAGGTCCTGGAAACTGCTTTTTATTTAAAAAAATTGAATGTTAATTTTAAACTTAAACTAGCTGGTTCAGACGATGAAGGCTATGTTGAAAACATTAAGACTATGATCCAGGAATATCAGCTTGAGGATAATATTGAAATATATGATCATTTTTCAAATATAGATGAATTTTTTAGCCAATTAGATTTATTTCTTTTTTTATCTGAATCTGAAGGATTCGGATTAGTTGTTTTGGAAGCTATTGAAAATAATGTAGCGGTTGTTTGTTCTAACATTAGCCCGCTTAATGAATTTGTAATTAATATTGAAAACTGTTTGGTAGAAAGAAATAACACTCAAGAAATTGCAAATATATTAAGAGGTTATTTTGATAACGAACAGGAAAAGCTAGACCAAGTTCAAAGTAGACAAAAAGATTTTATAGTTCAAAATTTCTCAATTGAAAATACTGCTAAATCTTTTGAAAAATTTTATATTAATACGAATAATGTTTAGTTAACATATAGTATTGAATTGTGAATATTTTAATAGTTGGTGGCGCTGGTTATGTTGGCGGTGGAATAGTTGATAACCTCAAAAATAAACATAATGTAACAGTTTATGACTCTTTAATTTACGAAGAATCTTATAGGAAAGATGTAAATTTTATTTATGGAGATATAAGAGAACAAGACAAATTACTTCCTTTATTTGATCAAAATGATGCTGTTATTTGGTTAGCAGCACTTGTAGGAGATGGTGCATGTTCTATAAATCCAGATTTAACATTCGAAATTAATTCAGAATCTGTAAAATTTCTTGCACAAAATTTTAAAAAGAGAATTATCTTCTTGTCAACATGTTCTGTTTATGGTGCTCAAGATGGATTATTAGACGAAGAATCATCTATAAATCCACTATCAGAATATGCATCATCAAAAATTCAGGCTGAAGAGTATCTTAAAGATACAAATTCAGTCATATTCAGACTGGGTACTCTTTTTGGTATTAGTGATGAATTTTCAAGAATAAGGCTAGATCTGGTTGTTAATATATTGGTCACTAAGGCTCTTACTGATGAAAAGTTAACTGTATTTGGGGGAGAACAATGGAGACCACTTTTGCATGTCAATGACGTTGCTAATGCAATAGAAAACGTATTAGAAAAAGATATTAAAGGAGTATATAACTTGCACCATAAAAATTATAAAATTATCGACATTGCTGAGGCAATAGTCGAAAAAATTCCTTCTGCAAAAATTGAAACAACTCCTATGAAATTCCAGGATTCAAGAAATTATCAAGTTAGCAGTGAAAAGTTATTTAAAGAAACAGGATTTGAAGCTTTAATAGATTTAAAAACAGGTATTAATGAAATACATGACCTAATAGCTAACGATAGAATAAAGAATGTTAACCACAAGAGATATTCAAATCAAAATTTTCTTGAAGAATATGGAATTAGTTAATGAACACTTCAGAAAAACCTATAATTTTTGAGAAAGGTGAATCTGAAGATCATAGAGGCTCATTAGAGTATTACAACGATCTTGCACTGGACGAATTTAAAAGATTTTATATAGTAAGAAATCCAAAAAGAGGTACAGTACGAGCATGGCATGGGCATAAAGTTGAATCGAAGCTCATTAAAGTAGTAAATGGAATATTTATAGTATGTCTTATCAAGGTTGATAATTGGGAAAAACCTTCAAAGAATATTGAAATTTTGGAATATGAATTTGATAGCAATTCAGGATTAATCTATGTTCCTCCAGGGTATGCAAATGGAGCAATGAATGTTACTAATGATTCTGAAATAATGTATTTTTCAAACTTGTCTCTTGAGGAGTCTACGAAAGATGATATAAGATTTGAATCAAATTATTGGGATCCATGGAAAAAATATTCACCGGAAATTTATGAGTAATAACAACATACTAGTTCTTGGCGTCAATGGAATGCTTGGCAAAATGATCTCATTATATTTAAAATCAAATAACGAACTTAATGTATTTGTAACCGCTAGAGACAAGAGTGCTTTTATTGAAAAGAATTTTGAAAATAAATTTACTAATTTTCAATTATCTGACAATTACAGCGATAATCTTAAAAAGATTGTAGATAGTGATATTGATTTTATTGTTAACTGCATTGGGGTCATCAAACCAAAAATAGATGAGAAAAATCCAAATTCAATTAAAGAAACAATATTAACAAATTCCTATTTCCCACTGGAGTTACAAAATCTTGCGCTTGAAAACCAGATTAAATACATTCAGATTGGTACAGACTGTGTATTTTCAGGTAATGATGGTTCTTATACTGAATCATCGTTCATGGATGCGAAAGACTTATATGGAAAATCAAAAATAGTTGGTGAAATAGAAGGAATAAATAAGTCTTTGATAAGATCAAGCATTATTGGTCCTGAGGAAGGTAAAGGATTTTCCCTTATGAACTGGTTTCTTAAAAATACTCAACAAGAAGTTTCTGGGTACAAAAATCATTTATGGAATGGAGTTACTACTTTAAATTTTGCAAAAGTAGTAGAAGGATTTATCTTAAGTAATGAATTTAATTTTAAAACGCAACACTTAATTCCCAGAAACACAATAACAAAAGCCAATTTACTTGAGGAATTTAAGAAACATTTCAATAAAGATGTAGTCATTAACCATATCGATGCTGAAGAAATTATTGATAGAACTCTATTAACTATTAATGAACAAGTAAACGAAAACCTGTGGAAACGTGCAGGCTATTTTTCAATTCCAACTATAGAAGAAAATATTGAAGAACTAGCAAATTCTGAAATTACACATAAAATAATGAAACTATGAAAGATTTAGCTATCATTTTGGGAATAAGGCCCGACGTTATAAGGGCAAGTAAAATACTAAAATTATTAAAAAATCAAAGTGATATTGAATTTGATTTTATTTGGTCGGGTCAACATTATTCGGAAAATATGAAAGATACATTTTTCAAACAACTTAATGTACCTAAACCTAATTTTGAATTTGAAATTAATAAAGGAAGTGATGCAGACATTGTTTCTTCAACAATTGAGAATTTGTTTAATCACTTTAATGACCATAAATATAAAGCTGCTGTATTTCTTGGAGATACAAATACAGTTATGGGATCTATTGCAGCTGCTCAGCATAATATTCCAATAGTTCATATTGAAGGTTGTATGCGATCTTACGACTGGAGGATGCCTGAAGAAAAATATAGAACAGTAATAGATCATTTATCTGATAGGATTTACGCTTACTTAGAAAATTACAAATCTCAAGGTCTTAATGAAGGTATAAGTGAAAACATTATAAAGGTAACAGGAAATCCTATCGTGGATATAATCAATGACAATTTAAAGTACTTTGATTCAGGTCAAGATTATCTATCTGAAGATATTCTTAATTTTTCTAATGAGAAATTTGTTTTGGCTACATGTCACAGGAGAGAGAATATCTTAGATAAAAAAAGTTTTGAAAACATTGTTAACTTATTTAATGAAATTGAAGACGTAAATGTAATTTTCCCAATGGGCTACAAGACACAAGAAATATTGAAAAAATCAAATCTAAATCTAAGTAATAATGTAAAGATTATTGATCCTATAGGATATTTAGAGTTCATGTATCTTTTAAAAAATTCAGAATACGTTGCTACCGATTCAGGAACAGTTGTAGAGGAAGCTTGCATCATGGGTATCCCATCGATTCAAATGAGATTTTCTACTGAAAGGCCTGAAGTATATGACGTTAATGCCTCAATAAAATTTGACCCAACACAAGACTATAACTCGCCAATAGAACAAGTTAATAAATTAATAGGTACCGATTGGAATAATCCATTCGGAGATGGTAATTCATCAGAAATCATAGTTGAAGATCTTAAGCAATTGAGTAAAGATGACAATTTTAAAAAACACAAGCCTTCTGACTATCAATTTGATATATCTAATTCATTTAAAGGATGACCAGAGTACTATTTCATTCATTGACTATACCTCCAGACAACGTATCAACTGGGAAATTAGTTGCTGATATAGCTAATAAGTTTTCTGAAAATGGTCAACATATAGAAATTCTTGCATCTACTCCTCAATATAATTTTGATGAAAATGTTTTTAATAATGAATTAATACAAATAAAAGAAAAAAAACTTTACTCATCTAGTTATAAAAATGTAAAAATAAATCACATTTACTCATCACAAAGATCATTCAATCGACAAACAAGAATTTTTCAATGGATTTCATTTCATTATCAATCTGTAAGATACCTTATTAAACACAGAAAAACTTTTGATGCTTTATATATTTTTAGTTATCCGCCTACGATGAATTTAGTTGCAATAATTTCAAAAAAATTATTAAAGAAGAAAACAATTTATTCAGTATGGGAATTGTATCCTGAAATTGCATCAAAATTATCTGAAATCAACTCAAAAATAATAATTAGGTTATTTAAAAAATTAGATAATTATGCTTTAAAAATTATTGATCATATTGTTGTAAATTCAGATGAGTTAAAAGAATATTTAATTAAATCAAGAGGAATTCAAGAAAGTAAAATTAAAGTAATCTATCATTTTTCTAGTTCTGAAGAAAGTCCTAGACCAGAAAATTATAATAAAGAAATCATTTATACTGGCAATCTTGGGATTCCACAGAATATAGAATCATTTATTAAAAATTTGAATAAATCTACAGATCAATATAAATTAAAAATTTATGGATCAGGTAGCCGTTATGAAGAAATTAAAAAGATGGAGTCAGAAAATATTAATGTAAATCCATATACTGATAGATCTGAAATACTAAAAGAAACTAAGAATTCAACTTTTGCTTTAGTATCATTATCATCCTCTTTGACTGTTGAAGGATTTCCTGGAAAAACTTTTGACTACCTTAAGATGAATAAGATACTTATTGGGTACTCAAATCCATCATCAGGTTTAGCTAGATTCATTGAAAAGTACAATGTTGGAATTAACATCGATCCTGAGAAGCCGAATATAGATAGTGCACTCAAAGCTTTAAAAAATTTAGATCAAATTTATCAAAATATAGAAGATGTTAATTTAAAGTACGCAAATTTGAATACAGTTTCTCAACAATATTTAAGCTTGATCTAGTTTGCACCTTTTCTTGAAATAACAGAGGCAATAGTTTTGTAAATAATTTTTAAATCCTCGAAAAAAGAATAATTGTCAATATATTGTAAATCCCAATAGAGTCTTTCTTGTAAACTTAGATCTAGCCTTCCCTGAACTTGAGCAAGTCCCGTTATTCCCGGAGGTACCGAACAACGTTTGTTGTTGTATTCTCCATAAAGTTCAGATTCATAATTTACTAACGGCCTTGGGCCAACAATTGACATATTTCCAATTAATACATTTAATATATTCGGAAGTTCATCAAGTGAAGTTTTTCTGAGAAAAGCACCATATTTTGTAATTCTGTCGTCGTTTTCTATTCTTATGGGTTCTAGTGGAGAGTTTGATGGTTTTATTTCTTTTCCTTTTGCTAAATCTAGATAGTGTGATCTGTGAAAATCTTCCTCAGCAGTTGTTTCCATTGTTCTAAATTTATAAAGTTTAAATATTTTATTATTTTTTCCAACTCTATTTTGTATGAAAAATATTGGCTTTCCTTGATTAACAATAGAGAAAATTGAAATTAAAAAAATTATTGGTAAAAACAAAGGTGTAAAAATTACAATAATTGCTACATCAAATAGTCTTTTAATCATCATTTACATAATAAACTAAATAAATTAATGTTAATCAATTAATTTTAGAGCATTAAAGTTAAATTAATGTGTGGAATAGCTGGAATATTTGACTTTTCTGATAATGATATAAATCCAGAAATAGCAAACAGGATAGGTGCTTCATTAGAGCATAGAGGGCCTGATTACTCTGAAGTTCAATTTATTAAAAACAATGTAGTTTTTATTCATACACGCTTAGCAATTATTGATTTAGATCAAAGATCTAATCAGCCTTTTAAATCAAACGACAAAAGGTTCACAATAGTATTTAATGGTGAAATCTATAACTATAGAGAAATAAGAAAAGAGTTGGAAACCTTAGGCATTAATTTTAGAACAGAAGGTGATACAGAAGTTTTACTATATGGATATATAGAATTTGGAGAAAAAATACTTCAAAAACTAAGAGGGCAGTTTGCATTCGCTATCTTTGATTCATTTGAAAACAGTGTCTTTTTAGCAAGAGATAGGATTGGTATTAAGCCTTTGTATTATTCATTAAATGATGAGTTTATAATTTTTAGCTCAGAACTAAAAACTATCGAACAATCAGGAACAATAAACTTTGAGGCTAATTTAGATTCATATTTAGCCTATCTAAGGCATCTTTGTATACCTGGTGACCAAACCGGAAACAAAAATATTTTTAAATTAGAACCAGGACAATACGCAGTAATAAATAAAAATGGAGATATTTACAAAAAAACTTATTGGGATCCTTTCAAATTTGAAATAAACAATGATATAAGTGAACATGAAGCTATAAAAAAAGTAGAGGAGCTTTTAATAAAATCGGTTGAATACAGAAAAGTAAGCGATGTTGAAGTAGGTTTATTTTTATCAGGAGGATTAGATTCTTCACTTATAGGTAAATTAATGAAAGAAGGTAGCGACTCGAAAATAAAAAGTTTCAATATCGATTATGAAGAGCATTTCGAGGGCTACAAGGGTGAAGTAAAAGAAGCTAGGTTTGCAGCATCTGAAATTGGAGTTGAATTAGTAGAAGATACAATTTCTTATTCCGATTTTAAGCAATTACTTGATAATTATTCTTTTTATCAAGATGACTTGGTAGGAGATGAGGTAGGTATTCCTCTTTATTTTTTAGGGAGATCCTCTAGAAAAAATGACATCAAAGTTATCCAAGTTGGTGAAGGAGCTGATGAATTGTTTTACGGATATGATCACTGGTTGAGGTTTATGAAATTGAACAGATTGATAAAACCAATTACTTCAAAAAGAAATTCTTTATTTATGTTTGATAACCACAGAACTAATTTAGTGTCCAATATTCTATTTAACAGAACTTCATTTTCAGGAGGAGCGCTTGGATTCAATCTCTCAGAAATAAATAATTTAGTTAGTGGTGGTATTTCTAATGAATATAGTTCAATACATTATGTTGACAATATGTGGGATCAATATTTTTCAAATAGAAATTCAAAACTTTCAAAATGGATGACTTTAGTCGATTTAAAAATTCGACTTCCCGAGCTTTTGCTAATGCGTATGGATAAGCTTGTAATGCAATCTTCAATTGAAGCAAGGGTTCCATTTCTTGATCATGAGCTGGTTGAATTTGTCCTTTCAATTCCCGAAGAAATTATCTTTAAAAATAATGAAACAAAACCTCTTCTAAAAAAAGTTGCGAACAATCATATATCAGAAAAAATATTTAATAGATCAAAGCAAGGCTTTAGAGCTCCTGTAGGAGAGTGGATTAAAAAAGATCAGAACTATTTTTATGAGGGTGTGTATGAATTTAATAAATTAACGAATTTATTTAACAATAAATATTTAAAATCAGTTCTTTCTGGGAGTGATTATCAAAAAAAATGGTATCTCTCAAACTTAGCAAGTTGGCATTTAACTAGGAGCAAAATTGATTAAAAATTGGAAAAAAAATACGGTTTATATATCAATAATGCAATTAACTCTTTTGGTTGTTAATTTCTTTTTAATTACGATTATAAGCAGAGAATATGGAGCTGAAACATATGGTGAGTACGCATCTTCAAAAAGCTTAGCGGTTTTAATAGGGACAGCAGCAGTTATGTCATTAGCCCTAGTAGTAACAAAGTTTTTAGCTCAAAAAAATGAAAATTCAAAGCTTATGTTTTCTAATTCTTATTTTTTAATTTTTAGAAATTTTCTAATTTCACTCGTTATTTTAATCCCATTGACTTCAATACTTAACAGAGATTTATCAATGACTTTCTTATTTTTATTAGGATTTGTTTTTAATGAAATGATTCATGTCGCACTAGCTTATTTTCAATCAAGGGGAGATTTTGTTACTAGCTCGAAGCAAATATTTTTAAGAACGGTATTGTACGGTTTTGGTGCATGGATTATTGTAATTCGTGGGTTTTCAGTAAATACATTGATAAGCTATCAAGTTTTAATGCTTTTCTTATTTCTTTTAGTTGCGCATAAATCTATTCCTACAAAAGATGTAGTTTTTAAAATTGAAAATTCAAAAAATGTAAAAAATGAATTACAAAATTCTGGAAAGAAAATGGTACTTACAACATTTTCAAGTGCATTAATTTCCGAATTAGACATTGTTTTACTTGGTTTATTTTATTCGGGTCCAATATTAGGAGTGTTAGCTTGGTCTAGAAGGATACTGGAAATTATCTTTCAATTGTTAGCTGCTAGTTTAGATATATTATTTCCAGAATTATCAAAAACACGAGAAAAATCAGAAGTTAAAGAAGTAAGGTCTCAACTTAAAAAAGTATTTTTCTTATCTTTTTTCGTTCCCATCTTATTTTTCTTGTTTCGTGACATCGCAAATGATGTATTTATTTCTTTGCTCGGAAGTGAATTTAGTGATGTATCTACATATACGTCATCTATACTTTTTTGCCTTCCATTAATGGTTTGGTCAAGAATTAATATTATATTCTCAAGAGCTTTAAATTTTGAAATTAATTTAACAAAATCAATAACAATTGGTGCAGTACTGTCTTGTGGTTCTTATTTTTTAATACACAATATTACTGATAATCCTGCTGTTTTATCAATAGTTGCCTCACAAATATTGATTGCCCTATCAACGACAATTAGTTTTAGAAGATCTTATGTTTAATCTGATTACTATTTTAAAAAGAATTAAGTACCAATTTTATAATTTATATAATTCCGAAAAATCAATTCCATCAGACTATAAATTATTTGAAAGAAGAGATACTTCATATCAACATTTTATAAACAAATTTTGTCGAGTATCTACTGAGAATGAAATAAGCCTAGATGAAGAAATTAAGATTTTTGGAAAATCTACAGATCAATATATTCTCTCTAGAGATATTTTTTCCAACTTCGATTTCGCGAATAAGAAGTTAAAACCCGCTTTTTTTAATCTTGCAGATGTAAAAGTACCATATGAAGCATCAAGACTGCAATACTTGCAGAAAGCAAATGCTGGGTCTATAGACGTAAGCAAGTTTCCAAAAATATACTGGGACAGCCCAATGGATGTAGCAATTCGTAATATAAATCTAGTATTTCATTTTTTATCTATAGAGAACAATTCTGCAAAGGCTGAAATTTTGGGCAACAACAAAGAATTAATTAGTTCTTATATAAGTCAACACTATGAGTATATAAAAAGTAATTTAGAAGATAGTGGAAATGTAGTTGGTAATCATTATTTAATAGAACTCACTTCTATTTTACTAACTATTGCAACATTTAAATTTGAAAATGATTTAGAAGAATTTGAATATTTTCAAAATAAATTAAAATCTGAGTTAAAAAAACAATTTAATAATGATGGTACAAGTTTTGAAGGCTCATCGCATTATGCAGCGTTTGTTACTGAAGCTTTAATTATTTGTAAATTATCAATCCAAGAAATGAACAGTAAGTCAAAACTTCTGGAAGAAATTGATGAAATAATTAAAGCAAACAAAACGTTCCTTTCTTTATTGATTGTTAATGGTGATTTATCCCAAATTGGAGATAATGATTCTGGAAGATTATTCTATTTTTCATTTGATGAAGACGAACCATTAAAAATGAATTGGTTAATTGATTTAATTGATAACCTTTACAAAAGCGATAATCAAAATAAAAAGATACAAGACAAATTCAAGCAAATTATAGATTCACATATTCCATCATTCGATGAAGTCAAAGTTGTAAAAAGTAAAGCCATTCCAGTTTTTACTAAAGAATATGAATGTTATTCATCAAGAGATTTTGGAATTTATATATGGAGAAATGATGATCAGTATTTCAGCATAAGATGCGGATCTATAGGACAAAATGGATTTGGAGGCCATTCACATTACGATCAACTTTCCATAGAGTGTTTTTCTGGGGGCAAGTGGGTTGCGAGGGATCCTGGTACGGGTACATATACAGATAATATTGATTTGAGAAATAAATTTAAATCATTGGCATATCATTGGGGACCACAACCAAAAATGAATTTTCCTAAGGAAGACGAGTTTGATTGTTTTAAGTTAAATCATATGACGAATGGGGAAGTATTAAAGTTTGATAAAAATAATTTTGTTGGATTTGCTGATTTCAACGGAAGAAGAATATATAGAAAGATTCAAATAAATGATGGAGTAGTGAATATTGAAGATTTTTCTAAAGATGTCGAATTAGAAGAATATAATTCATGGGGAGAAGAGAATAATGGTACTAAAGTACAGTTCTCAAATGGCTACAAGAGGATAGATTGAATATAAAATACTCAAAAATTCTAGGTTTGTCTCTTTTATTTTTTGTCACTTTAGAAGGACTAGATGCTTTTTCTATTGGGAATATTCCAATTTATTGGATAGGTGTTTCGTTTTTTCTATTAATTTTTGGAATTTTGTATCTTACTGGTTTTAGAATTCCAAATTTAAATATATTAAATATTAGAAATTGGATTATTTATGGAGTTTTTATTACTTTATTTCAATCAATATTTAACGACCTTGTATTACCAAAGTATGCAAGCACATCTTACTTTCAATATATAAGTCTCAGAATATTGAAGTTGATACTATTTTTAGGAATTATCTATTCTTTAAATTATCTATTTCAAAAATATTCCTTTGAGAAAATAATCACATTTTTACTTATTTCATGTTTGATAATTTCATCGCTATCAATAATCAGCTACTTCTCTTACCTTCTTGGGTATATCGATTTTCCAAGAAATAGGTCAGGGTCTGGTGGCTGGACGCAACCTATAGAAAGAGCTTGTAGTATATTACGCAATTATGGAACATTTCGAGAACCAAGTTTTCTTGCAATATGGACTGTACCATTTGTCCCTTATTTCTTTTATTTAGGTAAAAAGAATAAAAAATGGTATTTTTTATCACTAATACCTATTTTGAGCATCACATTAAGCAGAAGTTTAACTGGCTATGCTGCATTGTATTTGTCTGCTTTTTTAATTTTCCTATTAATCATATTGATACATAAAAAAGCTGAATTTAATTTAATGATTATGCTTGCAGTATTCCTCATAGTAACTTTTTTATCTAGTTCATTGTCCTATCAATTTCCACCTGATAATGAATATTGTAAAAATTTAAGTGAGTGTGTTTGTGTTTCTCAGGATAAGCTCGATGAGCTTAAAAATTCACAAAGTGTTCCAGATGCTACTTTTGGTAGATTAAATGAAATTACATCTATTGGTTTAGATGCATTCGAAAATACGGCTTTTTTACTTGATTATATTTTTGACCGAGGTTTTTCACTATTTGGGGATGGTTTTGGTCATTCAAATATTATTTTTTCATATGCAGCAGATGAAGCAACAAAAAAAGAAATAGATAATCAAATAATCTATAGAAATCCTGGACAAGTAGTTTCTTTTAATAATTTATATGCGAATATATTAATGTCAACCGGGCTTATTGGATTGTTGTGGTTCCTTTATATAATTATTGATACTTTAAGAAAACTAGTACTGCATAATTCCAAATTACAACCATTTATATTAACAAGCATAATTTCAACACTTTTCATGTTTTCATATCAAGCAGAAGAATTATCATCGCATTTAGCAATAGCCATAGCGTTTAGCTTAAATATGAGTAAAAATGAAGAATAAAAAAATCTTAATTGTAACGCACCAGTTTTTACCTCATATAAGTCCAAGAACAACTAGATGGAGTTTGTTGATTGATGAGCTAATCAACAAAGGTAATGAAGTAACAGTTTTGACTGGTACAGATCCCAAAAATATAAAAAAGAATTATAAAATTTTATACTTTGGAAATAAAAAATTTTCCTCAAATATAAACAAGATTCGACAGAATTCTCAGGATTCATCAAACAATTCAATTAAAAAAATTTGTTATTCAATATTAAAGAAAATTTACCGATTTTTATTTAAAACATTTTCGTGGCCAGATTATGCAATGTTTTGGGCATTTACTGTATTTAAAAACAGAAAAAGTATAAAAAATAATTTCGACATAATAATTTCAGTAAGTCTTCCTTTTACTTCTCATTTATGTGCGCATATATTAAAAAAAAGAATTAGTGCAGACTGGTATATGGATATTGGCGATCCATTTACATTAAAATTCAATTCACCTGAAAATAATAAAATTATCTATTCTTATTTAAACAAATATTTTGAAAGAAAATTTTATCAAAATGCTTCAAAAATTATATTTACACATAATGAAGTAGCTGAACAGCATAAAAAAAAGTTTAAGATTGATAAATCAAAGATTGTTATAGGATATCCGATTGCTTTGTTGAATGAAGATATTATTAAGAATTCACTAAATTTTAATTATAAAGACACTCCTTTAAAAATTGGATATTTTGGAGCTTTTACTAAATCTGTCAGGGAACCTAATAATTATATAATTAATATTGCAAATTCTTTGGGTAGTGATGTAAAACATGAATGGTATATAAATGAAGAATCTAAAAAATATTTTTCATCAATAAAAAATGTTTCATTCCATCAATTTTTAGATATTTTACCAAGAGAACTAGCCCTTGAAGTGATGGCAAATAAGATTCATATATTGTTATCAATTGGTAATTTTAATAAATATCAAATGCCTAGCAAAGTAGTTGAATATTTATCTTTGGGTAAACCAGTTTTACATTATGCTGAAATTGTAGATGATCCACTTTATAAATTTGAAAAACTATTTGATAACCTAAAAATAATAAATAGTAAAACCACCAAGAATGAATTAGAGATTTATTTTGAGTTTATTAAAGAGAACAAACTTGAATTAAATTTTAAAAATTTTAATAATAAATTTTCAGCGTCAAATTTAATAAATGACTTAATCTAAATTCCAATCTTCATAATATATTGGGACTTTGCAATATAATTTATCTAGATTTTTAATTGAATCACTACATGCATTAATCGCAGACGAATAATTTCCAAATTCATATTTAAATATATTTTCGTTTTTTAAATTCAAATATTCCAAATTTGGAGCTACAACTTTTAATCCTGATTCTAAAGCTTCATAAATTGGAAGACCAACAGTTTCAAATTCACTTGTATGAATATAAGTTGAATGCATTTTAAAAACTTGTAATAATTCATCTCGGTCTAAATCTTCAAGAATGGTCAAGTTGCTGTCATAAATATTACTTTTTTTGTTTGTTGATATATTCACTACAGTAATTTTTTCATCGTATTTTGATGAGATTTCTTTTAATAGTTCTTTTTGAAATTTAGGATTTTTATTTTTATTTTCTTCGTATATAGTTATAAAACCTGGATTGTTTGTCTGTTTAATATTTTTAATTTCAATTGATCCAATAATTTTTGTAAGATATTTATTTGGAATTAAATCTGCTACATGTTCCTGTTGAACAATTATTTGATCTGATATTTTAAATGTATATTTGTAAAGAAGGTTCAAAACAAAATTTCTGAATGATGAAAAAGGTTTTACTAATGGGAGAATATTTTGTATCAGAGTATATGATTTTATACTTGTCTTGAATCCAAAATTTCCAAAATGAATTATATAATCGTATTTATTAATTTTTTCTTTAATTGTATTATCAAGAAAAAAATTTAAAAAAGGGTGATAAATTCGTTTAATTTCGATATATTGACTATCTAAATTTTCAATATACTTTTTAATATCCACATTGTCGAAAAGCACATACAGGTTTTTTGTATTATTTTGTGCTAAATAATTCTTAATGACAGTAATGCCACCTTTTGACTTAACACCACATATATTGATTACAACATTAGTCACTGATTCAATAATAGTTAATAATTTGATTATTAATACCTACTATTATGGTAAACGTGACAAAAACAAATTATGATACAGCAATGCTTGTTGGCGCAAGACCAAATTTTGTCAAAGTTGCTCCTCTTTTAAGCAAATTTGAAGAAAATAATCAAAAAGTTCTTTTTATTCATACTGGCCAACATTGGGATAAAAATATGTCAGAAGATATTTTTAGAGACATTGGGCTGAGAGAACCAGATGTAAATTTAAATATTCAAAAAAAATCAATGAATAAGCAACTCGGAAGTATGATTCAAGAACTCGATAATTATCTAAATGAAAGTTATATCAATAATTTGTTTGTTTTTGGAGACGTAACTTCTACACTTGCTGGTGCAATTGTAGCTAAAAATAATTCTATAAACTGTTCTCATGTAGAGGCAGGTTTAAGGTCAAAAAATCTCAACGCCCCAGAGGAAAGAAACAGAATAATGGTTGATTCCATTTGTGACAAATTATTTACACCCTCTGAGGATGCAGTTGATAATTTGTTAAATGAAAATATCAGTAAAGAAAAAATAATTAACGTTGGGAACATAATGATTGACACTCTTGTAAAAAATCTTGATCTAATTAAATCGGAAGATAACTTTTCAGCATCAGAATTTTCAATTGAAAGAAAATACTTTGTGCTTACTCTACACAGGCCAGTAAATCTTACAGACAAAAACTTAGCAACTATTTTTACTGGAATTTCAGAGTTTACAGATAGCTATGATGTATTAATCCCTGCACATCCAAGACTTAAAGATTATGTTGATAAAAATAAAATTGATACATCAAAATTTAAAGTAATTGATCCTCAACCATATATTAAGTTTTTAGGCCTTATAAATAATTCTGAACTTTGCCTAACTGATTCAGGAGGTCTTCAAGAAGAGACAACTTTTTTAAATAAAAAATGCCTGACCTTAAGAGAAGAAACTGAAAGACCAATTACAGTTGAAAAAGGAACAAATAAAGTTATCGGAGTTAATAAAAATATTATTAATGAAATTAATGATTCTTTAAATACTAAACTTGCCTCTTACAAAGAAATAGAACTATGGGATGGTAAAACATCCGATAGGATATTCGAGGAATTTAATGGTTAATAATACAGAATTTATATATGACTTGGGAGTTGTTGGACTTGGTTACGTTGGGCTACCTTTAGCTGTTGAGGCAGCTAATTGTGGGTTAAAAGTATTGGGATATGATATTAATCCTGAAAGAGTTCAATTGATTAGTGATGGTAATTCACCTATAGAAGATATATCAAATGAAGAATTATCTAAATCACAACAAAATTTTCATGCAACAACAGAAAGTAAAGAACTCTCAAATTGTAAAAATATTGTAATTAGTGTTCCAACTCCATTGACTGATTATCAACCAGATCTTTCCTATGTTATAAATGCGGCAAAAACTGTAGGTGAAAATTTGGTTAAAAATCAAGTGGTAATACTTGAGTCAACTACATATCCTGGCACGACTATTGAAGTGCTAATTCCAAATTTAGAAAATATATCAGGAATGAAAGCAGGTGATGACTTTTTTGTAGGATATTCACCTGAAAGAATTGACCCTGGTAATGAAGTATGGAAATTTAAGAATACACCAAAAGTAATAAGTGGTATTAATGATATTTCTACTCAAAAAATTCAGTCTTTTTACGAATCTATTATTGACAAAACAGTTTTGGTAAAAGGCACCAAGGAAGCAGAAATGGTTAAGTTACTTGAGAATACGTATAGACATGTCAATATTGCATTAATAAATGAGTTGGCTATGTTGTGTAAAATGCTCGATATTGATATCTGGGAAGTTGTAAATGCAGCAAAAACAAAGCCCTTTGGTTTTGAATCATTTAAACCAGGTCCTGGTGTTGGTGGTCACTGTATCCCAGTTGATCCAGAATATTTATCTTTTAAAACTCGCCAAATTGGCAAACCTGTTCGTTTTGTAGAATTGGCACAAGAAATAAATAATTCTATGCCGTTATATGTAGTAAATCAGGTAAGTGAAATTTTGAATAAAAATAAAATGATATTAAACAATTCAAAAATACTTTTGATGGGGGTTGCTTATAAAAAGGACATCAGCGACATGAGAGAATCTCCAGCTATAGATATTGCTGAATTGCTTTTGGATAAAGATGTTGAGGTATCTTACTATGACCCTTATGTTGAAGAATTTCAAGTTTCAGATAATAAAGTTAACAGAGAAGTAGATACTAATTCGTTCGAAGAATATGACATGCTGCTAGTTCTTACAGCACACTCTAATTTTGCACAATTAGATTTTAATAATCTAAAAACTATTATTTTTGACACCACAGGAAGTGACTTTATAAAAAGCACTGAAAGGATCTAATATATCTGTTCAATTCGACACACTGCCTAATACTATAAAACTTCTTGGAAATGAATTAGGGCATGTTATCAAGCAACAAGCAGGTGTCAAGTATTACAAAATAGTTGAAGAAATTCGTAAAAAATCAAAAAAAT
>Ga0255743_10000554_pt1 | contig 32957 bp, 26 predicted proteins | sample 101ome_19_FD_179950 | JGI IMG/M metagenome (GOLD analysis project Ga0255743, IMG submission 179950) | Coastal salt marsh microbial communities from the Groves Creek Marsh, Skidaway Island, Georgia - 101405AT metaG (version 2) | ecosystem: Environmental > Aquatic > Marine > Intertidal zone >... | reverse complement strand
AGGACGCGGTTGGGGAAACCAGCCTCGGCGCGCACTACGAGGCCATCTGGTCACTCAGCCCGCGATGGCGGGCCGTGCTGGGCGCCCGGGCCGATCACTTCCGCTTTGATGTAGACGCGGAAGACCCGCGCAACTCAGGTACCGAACGAGACACCCTGATCAGCCCGAAAGCGAGCCTGATATACCGTACAAGCCCCGACACCGATTGGTATGCGAGCGCCGGGAAGGGCTTTCACTCCAACGACGCCCGGGGTGTAACCCAGCAGGTTGACCCCGTTACCGGAGAAGCGGTGTCCTCGGTAGACCCTCTGGTCAGTTCACGTGGCGCGGAGCTTGGGGTGAAGACACAGTGGCAACAGCGCTGGAATCTCGCGGCAGCGCTGTGGTATCTGGAGTTGGATTCGGAGCTCTTGTTCGTGGGCGACGCCGGGACCACCGAAGCCACCCGGCCCAGCGAGCGCTGGGGCCTTGAGCTCAATAACTTCTGGATGATCGATGAGGTGTGGTCACTTGAGGCGGATATCGCCTGGACCGATGCGCGCTTCAGCGATGATGCGGTCGAAGGGCGTCATGTCCCGGGAGCGCTGGAAACCGTGGCCAGCGCCACCCTCTCGGCACAAACCCCCGCTGGCTGGTTCGGTGCACTGCGGGTGCGCTACGTCGATGGTGCGCCGCTTATCGAGGACGGCTCCGTTACAGCACACAGCGCCACACTCGCTCATCTATCGCTGGGGCGGGCCGGCCAGCGCTACGCACTGCGCGCCGATGTGCTGAACCTGCTCGACTCCGATGACCGGGATATCGAGTACTTCTACCTCTCAAGGCTTGCCGGTGAGCCGCTGGAGGGCGTTGAGGATCGACACTTTCACCGCTTTGAACCCCGGCAGGTGCGCGTCACCTTCACCATCAATCTGTAAGCGTTAAGTAGACGCCGACTCCAGGCACAGAGAGGCCAGAACACTCCGCTGGCCTAAAAAAGGCCGCCGGCCGTGCATGACCTGGTAGTTATCGATCAACGCCACATCGCCAGACTCCCAAGGGAGGTCGAAGACAAGATCGTAGGCAATCTCGACCGCAGATTGCACGTCCGCATCGTCAAAGGCAGAGCCATCACCATAAGTGACCGAGCGGGTGCCCTCGTTGCGCTGATCCTGCCAGCCACAAAACGCAGCGATGAGCTGATTGAAAAAGACCTCGTTGCCCGAGGGCGCGTGCCGGATGAGCGACAGGGCCGGCGTGGTGGTGCGGATCGCGTCATCGGGCAACCACTGCCAGTCATACTCGAGCGCTGCAAGCCTTGCCTCGGCCGCCTCTTTCGTATCGACATTGAGGGTCTGGCGCCAACTCCTGCCCTGCCCCGACGTGGCGTCAGCCTCGGCGGGCATGGTGAGGGAGTACCGCGCGCCATACGCTCTGCAGCGGGCCACAAAGTCGGGTAACTGCTCTGTCAGTTTTTCGAGCAGGACGTCGGAGCGACACAGCGGTGTGGCTCCACCCGTTGCGGCGGCCTGCTCACAAAAGAAAAACAGATGGCTCGGGAAGTAAGGGGTTTGCGCCATCTCGTGATGCAGAAAAATCTCGACATCCTGCGGCGCCTCGTTGGCGGTAAAGACCCGCGGCGTGCGGTTGTGCCGCACCGCGTTCGACAGCGATTCGTCGTAGGCAAAATTTGGGAGGCCAAAACCCGCCACGAAATCATCGAAGGCCTGCGCATCCGTCACCCCACAGCCGCGAAAGAGGATAGCGCCATGGGTCGCCAGTTGCTCCATGAGCACCGAAGACTGGGCGTGAAGATCCTGCTGCGACACCGCTCCCTCGGCGACCAACACCAGCGGGAATTCCGAATCGCCATGGCGTTGCTGGCCAGTAACGGGCTGCGGCTTAAACCTCATCACGCAGAACTCGCGCCGGGTACTGCAAGATGTGTGTGTGCGCTCATAGCCATAACCCTGCCCTTGCGGATTCCCGCACCTATGCCCATACCCACGCTCACTAACTCTGTCGCCACCTCAGTCATAGATGGGGAAGAAAGTGCCAAAGGCTTCCTCACAGAAGTGACCCGGATCATTGAAGCGTCGGTTGCGGTTCAGGGCAGAGATCGCCGTCATCTCCGCTTCATTCAACTCAAAATCAAACAGCTGCTGGTTCTCTCTCAGGCGCTCCACCCGGCTGGTCTTCGGGATGACCGCTGTGCCCCGCTGGATGCCCCAACGCAAGACCACCTGCGCGGGCGTCCGACCCACGCGCGCGGCAGCCTCTTTCACCGCCGCTTGTTCGAGCACCGACTCGCCGGCGTCGGCCATGTCGAGCTCGAGATAAGACAGCGCGCCCAAAGGCGAGAACGCAGTCACCGCTAGATCATACTGAGCCGCTGCGCGCAGCAGTCGCTCCTGGGTCAGGTAGGGATGAGACTCTATCTGAAGCATGGCCGGCTTGATCTGTGCGTACGCCATCAGATCATGGAGGAGCCCGGTGTTGTAGTTACACACACCGATCTCCTTGACCAGCCCCGCGCGGACCAACTCCTCCATCGCGCCCCAGGTGTCAGAGAGCGGCACGGGGTCGGGCACCATCACGGGATTCTCGGCATTGGGATCGAAAATCCACTCCGGAGGGTAGCGGGTATCAAAGTCGACGAACTGGAGCGCAATCGGAAAGTGAATGACATACAGATCCAGCTCGCTCAAGCGGAGATCTTGCAAGGTCCGCTCACAGGCTGCGCGCACGTGCTCGGGGCGGTGATAGGTATTCCAGAGCTTTGAGGTGACCCAGAGATCCTCGCGGCTCGCGAGGCCCTCGGACAGTGCCGCGCGTAATCCCTCGCCCACCTCCGCTTCATTGCCATAGTCGGCCGCGCTGTCGAGATGGCGATAGCCCTCGGCAATGGCCGAGCGAACCATCTCCGCAGTGTCCTCTCTGGCGATCTTCCACAGACCGAGCCCAATGGCAGGCATCTCGCGACTACCCACCGAAATCGTTGCACTCACTGTCGTCTCTCCTTTTGACCTCAGCATCAGGTCACATCATTACTTCAGGATAAGGATCAGCCAACCCGCTTCTTACGCACCCCTCCCATGGCTTTCACCCATAGGTTTGGCAGCGAGCCGTTAACGTCCCTCGTAAAAATCGCCGAGTCCCTCTGCTTCACAGAACGCGCCGACGTCGACCTCGCGCCCAATCTGTATCGAGTGCTGGGCAGCGCTGGCCACAATCAGCGACCAGAGTGCCTGCTCGGGCGTTGCCGCGTCCACTGCCTGCCCAGCCAACTGCAAATTAAAGGCGATGTGTTCAAAAAAGGTGGCGCCATAGTGGCCGCTGGCTTCGATCCAGTCAGGATAGCCAACCGGCACGCCCCGGTAAGCGGGATGATCCGGCACCTCCACCAGCAGCTCAGCTTTTGAGGCCGTATCGGGTTGAAAGCTGGCATGCTCGCTGGCCACCAAACGACCGCGCTCGCCCACGACCACCAACTCTTCATACAACTCCTGACAAAACATGTTGAGCGTAAAGCTGGCTCGCACGCCGTTGTCGTAGTCGATGATCGTCATGGCGTGGTCATCGATGTCGGATAGCTCGCCCCGCCACTCAAAATCCAGAAAGTTCACCGCTCGACCACCGCTGGCATAGACCCGCCTGGGTCGTGACTGCGCGACGACATTGATGAGATCAAAGTAGTGACAGCATTTTTCGACCAGGGTGCCGCCGCTGTAGCGGTTGAACTTATTCCACTGATCCACCTTATCCAAAAAGGGTGGTCGATACTCAGACATGGCAACGGTCTTCACCTGCCCGAGCGTGCTCTTTGCTACCGCCTGCAGCGCCTCCACGTATTGCGCCTTGAAGCGGTATTGCATCCCGAGCTGGATGAAAGCGGGGTATTCCCGCGCGAGGTTCACGATATCCATGGCGTCCGCCAAGGTCGTGGCCATCGGCTTCTCGAGCAACAGGGGTTTGCCCGACTCCGCCACGGCGTGCAGGACATCCCGGTGCGTGTGGTTGGGCGTTGCGATCACGATCGCGTCTACCGCGTCATCCAGACAAGCCTCACTCAGGTCGCGATAAATTGTGAGCGGCGCATCAGTGAGCAGTCGCCAGTCCGAGCACGCCCACTCGAGGCTTCCGCCGTCGGGATCAACGATGCCCTTTACGTCTGCCCAGCCGAGTAATTGAGACACGCGCAGATGCTCCCGCCCCATCATGCCCGCACCGACAATCAGCAGGCGGGGTTTGCGCTGGCTCGACAGGTAAGGGTTCTCTGGCGTAAGCGCGGCGACCCGCTCTGCTACCCTGCCCTCCAGCGGCGATGGAAAATCTGTCATGCGCGGACTCCTGACTCGGCTGCCATTCGGCGGTGCCAACCAAACCAGAACGCCATATTCAGCGCAAGCAACCCCAGCAAAACCGGCACAAAAAGACTCGAACCATCACCGACCAGACCGACCGGCGAGAACACCAGATAGAGCGCTACCACGCAGGACAGCAGCGTCACCGCGCAGGGTTGCGCATAGGCCCAGGGGGTCAGGTCCACTTCTGCACTCTGTTTGATGGCAGTCTCCTCTCCTCGCGGGCGCCATACACCGATCGCCAGCATCATCGCGACTTCCAACACAAACAGGATCGCGTAAAGGTGCAGAAAGTGCACCGGTAGCAAATCCTTGAGCGCAAACTGAAAAGTGCCGTAGGCCAGGATGTGAAACACAATAACCACCTTAGCGGCGATCGCGGGCACCTGTCGGGTGAAGAGCCCCATGATCACAATCGCGATCATCGGGATGTTGTAGAAGCCCGTGAAAATACGAATGACTTGCCAGAGTCCCTCAGCAGCGAACTGCAACAGCGGCGCGACCAATAAGGAGAAGCCGGTCATCGCCAGCCCCACTCGCTTGGCCACCCTCACTATTTCCGTATCAGAAACCGCCCTGCCAACGAGGGGCTGATACACATCAATGCAGAAGAGCGTCGACGCACTGTTGATCAGCGAATTGAAGGAGCTCAGCACCGCGCCCAGCAGCACGGCGAGGAAAAACCCGGTGGCGTAGACCGGGAGCACGTCGCGCACCAGTTGAGGGTAAGCCAGATCAATCGATTGCAGCTCGGGTCCGTAAAGGTGATACGCCACGACGCCCGGGATCATCATCAGCAAGGGGACGAGTACCTTGAAAAAGCCGGAAAGCAGCACGCCCTTTTGGCCTTCGGCGAGGCTTCGGGCGGCGAGGGTGCGTTGAATCACATATTGGTTGGTGCACCAGTAAAAAAGATTGGCAAAGACCATGCCGGTAAAAAGCGTGGCAAAGGGTGTCGGGTCAGTTGGCCCACCGATGGCATTGAGCTTGTGGGTCTCGGTGGTCAACACAATGTTGAGGCCTGCGCCCACACTCCCCTCACCCAGTGCCTGCAACCCCAACCATGGCACCGCCACACCGACGATCAATAGACCAATGCCATTGAGCGTGTCGGAGACCGCCACCGCTCTCAGGCCACCGAGGATGGCGTAGGACGCGCCCAAGGCGCCGATGACCATAATGGTCAGCACCAGTGACGCGCTGTAATCTAGTTGCAACAGCTCGGGCACGTCAAAGAGCTTGAGCACCGCGATCGAGCCGGAGTAGAGCACGCTGGGAATCGTCACCAACCCGTAGCCCAGCATAAAAAGGACCACGGTCATTCTGCGAACACCTTCGTCAAAGCGCGCACTGAGAAATTCCGGCAACGTCGTGAAAGCGCCAGCGAGATACTTCGGCAGAAAGAAAAACGCCATGAGTACGGTAGCGACCGCCGCAGTCACCTCCCAGCCCATGCTGCTCAAGTTGTAGCCATAGGCAGACCCATTGAGACCAATGAGTTGCTCTGCCGAGAGGTTGGTCAGTAATAGCGAGCCAGCAATAAACGTTGCGCCCAAGCCCCGCCCGGCGAGGAAGTAACCGGCGCCCGTATCGACTAGGCCGCGGGTTTGCCGCCAGGACACATATCCCACGAGGCCCATAAAGCCGACACAGCTCGCCATAGTCAGCAGCAAATCAGCGGTCATCCGGGGCTCGTGTCGTCACCATGGGTGCAGGGTACGCACACGCCTCTCGCCCAGCAATCCCAGACGCGGGCACCGCGGGTGACAAATAAGACAAGCCAGTTTACTATACCGTCTGGACGGTTTAGTGATGGGCAGCGTGATGAAGTCGGAACAAACGCGGGCGCGAATCCGTGTTGCCGCGGCGACAGTGATCGAGCGCGAAGGCGCGGGGCATTTAACACTCGATAAAGTCGCCGCAGAGGCTGGGTTGTCAAAAGGCGGTTTGCTTTATCACTACCCCACCAAAGATGCTCTGCTGGAGGGACTGCTGGGACATCTCCTCCAGGGTCGCGCCGAGTTGGTGGATAAACTGACATCAGAGGACACCATTGATCACGGTTCGCTCCTCAATGCGCTGATCGATGCCGATTTTGATCGACCTGAAGAAGAGCGAATCATTGCGCAAGGCCTGATTGCCGCCTCGGCCGAGAACGCTGAACTCCTGCAACCCGCCAGAGATCATGTCATGGCGCTCTTTGCCCAGCTGGGAACCTCCAAGCGGGTCGCCGCACCGGCGCGCACTATTTTGCTGGCATCACAGGGTCTGCAGGTATTGGAGCTGTTGGGTCTGCTCTCCCTCAGCGCAGCCGAGCGAAATCAGATCCGACAACACCTCAAGGCACTGACGCTGGAGTTGCATCCATGTTGAAGCGAATAGTCGTCATCGCACTGATCTGGCTTACGGGGTGCGGCGGTGAGTCCGCCCCCCCCATCGATAACTCTCCGCGCCCGGCCAGACTGCTGACCATCACTACCGGACACCATTCTGCTACCCAACAATTTGTTGGCGTCGTCGCGCCCGCCTCCACGGTTGAGATTGGATTCGAGATCGATGGGACATTACAAACGTTGCCTGTGAGAGAAGGAGAGCTCGTGGTGTCAGGTCAAGTTCTGGCCCAATTGAATCCGGAACGCTTTGAGCTGGCGCTGGCTAGCGCGCAGGCAGATCACGAATTAGCGGAGAAGACGCTTTCCCGAATGGAGTCGCTCAAAGCATCTGGCACGGTGTCGCAGGCGGATCTCGACGAAGCCACGGCGCGCGCCAAGGTCACAGGATTCGCGGTCAAGACGGCTATGAAGGATCTGGAAGACACCACGCTACGTGCGCCTTTCGAGGGCAGAGTCAGCAAACGCCTACTGGAGAACTTTTCACCCGTTAATCGACTATCGCCTGTTATCCGCCTCGCTCCGACTGCGCGCGTCGAAGTGGTGATTGGCGTGCCCGAACAATTTATGGCTAACATCAACCCCAGCGCATTGACTCAGGCACAAGTCCGCTTCACCGCTGACCCGGATCGACTCTTCACCGCCAAGTGGCTGGACTATGAGGCCGAGGCCAGCAGGGATACACAAACCTACGACGTGCGCTTTTCGCTTGTCGAGGCGCCGGCCTTCCCTGTGCTACCGGGCATGACCGCAACACTTATCCTGCCGACGGCTCTGTCGGAACCCGCCATGATCTACTTGCCACTGAGTGCACTGCAAAGCGACTCGGAGGGAAACTTTTTTGTTTGGATCGTCGATCCGGAAACGTCCGCGGTCAGTTCACGTGCAATTGAGGTAGGCATCCCCAATAGAGATAGCGTTCCGATTCTCGCCGGGCTCACTGCGGACGAACAGATCGTTGCGGCTGGAGGCGCCTGGCTCCATCAAGGCATGCGGGTCCGGCCGCTCCAAGCGGACTAAGCGATGTCGCGATCCTCGCTGACCGAATTTGCACTGGCGAACCCTCTCTATGTGTGGGTGGTGGTCTTGGCCTGCGTGATCGGCGGACTGGCGGGTGGGCAGAGGATTGCGCAACTCGAAGACCCCCCCTACCCCATCAAGATTGCCTTTGTTTTCACCGAATATCCCGGCGCCTCGGCGCTGGAGGTTGAGCAAGAAGTCACCGAAGTCATGGAACGCTCCATTCAGGAGCTCCCCTGGATAGAGAAGATTGTCTCGCGATCGCTACCCGGTCGCTCCGAGATCGAAATTGAACTCAACCATTCCGTGTCAGCCAATGAGACCGGCCAGATCTGGGATGAACTGCGCAGGCGGGTGGCGGAGGGCGCAATGCGACTACCTGCCGGCACCTCTCCGCCTTGGGTGGAAGACGATTTTAGCGACGTCTACGGGTTGCTTTATGGGTTCGTCATACCGGAGGGGTACCAAATTGCGACTGTTCGCGATGCGGCGCGCTTGCTGGAAACAGAAATCAAACGGGTAGAACACGTTGCCAAAGTTCGGATCGAGGGCGTGCCCGAAGAACAGATCCACATTGATTTTGATTACGCACAGTTGCGTCAGCTGGGCGTGCCCTTCAGAAACATTGTCGATGCCATCTCCAGTGCCTCCGGGCTGTTTCCGTCGACGATGATGGAGTCGGGCGACCAGCGCCTGCGCATCAACATTCCGCTCGAGCGCAGCGAAGCAGTATTCGAAGAGCTACTGATCGCCCTGCCGGGCGATACTTCGATGCTTCGTCTCGGGGACATCGCCCGCGTTTCTCGCGCTGAAACCACCCTCCCCCCGTTAATAGTGCGACACGAAGGACAGCGCATCTTTGCACTGGGGATCGCAATCGATGAAACCCAGAATGTCGTCAGGGTGGGTCAGGTTGTGGAGCAGCGGCTGAAAGCGCTGCAGCAACTGCTTCCCGTTGGCATCGAGATGATTCCGCTCTTTGAGCAACATCGACTGGTTGACCGATCCATTAGCCAATTTCTGCTTAATCTTGCCGCCTCGATCACCACAGTGATTGCAGCCTTGTGTCTCTTTATGGGGTGGCGTGCGGGCGTCATTGTTGGTGCGGTGCTGCTACTCACCGTGGCGGGTACCGTCGGGATCATGGCCGCAGCGGGCATTGAACTGCAACGTATCTCCCTCGGCGCGATGATGATTGCAATGGGGATGCTGGTCGATAATGCCATCGTTGTGACGGAAGGTATGATGGCCCGCATCAAGCAGGGCTTGAATCCTTATGACTCAGCGGTTGAGGCAGTGGCCACAACCCGCTTCCCATTATTGGCGGCGACGGTGATCGGCGTTGCCGCTTTTGCGCCCATCGGGCTGTCTTCGGATTCAACCGGTCAATTTCTGGGCTCGCTGTTTACCGTTTGTGGTATCTCGCTCTTATTAAGCTGGGTTCTGGCCATCACGCTTGTACCGTCCATGGGCATAGCACTGCTCGAGGCAACTCAACAGGCTCAAGCAGAGCATCAACTTTATTCGGGGCCTGTGTTTCGCGCCTACAGAACGCTGATGATGCACGGTATTGCCCACCGCAGGTGGACCACATTTACACTCGCGTTGGTGATGTTATCGAGCATGATCGGCTTCACGCAGCTGCGGCAAGGTTTTTTCCCGGCAACCAGTACGCCGCTATTTTTTGTCGATCTGTACCAAACGCAGGGCACTGATATCCATGCCAGCGATCAAATGGCGAACCGCGTTCGCGAACGGTTGCAGACGCTTGCGGGAGTCACACAGGTCTCTAGCTGGACCGGTCGAGGCCCCATTCGTTTCACCATGATTCTGCTCCCGGAGCGACCGGATCCGGCCTACGCGCAACTGGTGGTGAATGTCGACAACGTCGAGGCGGTGGGCCCGATGATGAGGGCTGCGGGAGCACTCATTGAAGAGGAGTTTCCCGAAACGCATCACATGGTGCGACGCCTCGAGTTTACCAGCAGCACTGCGAGCAAAATCGAGGCGCGCTTCTACGGCACGGATCGAGCTGTTCTACGTGGCTTGGCAGAAGAGGCCATGCAACAGTACATCGATCACAAGCTGATTGATCGGAAGATCGATTGGCGGGAACAGAGGCTTGCGCTGGCTATCATCCCCGACGAGGCGCGAGCCCGGCGCGCCGGCATTCAGTTACCCGACGTGTCCCGGGCAGTGGAATCCAGTACCGTTGGCACCACGTTGGGGGTACTGCGAGACGGTGACAAGCCTGTCCCGATTGTCGCTCGCATCACGCCGCTGGCCGGGACACCCGGAGACCTTCTTGAGCGCGATCTATGGAGTGAGAACACACAATCTTTTGTCTCTGCGCGACAAATCGTATCGAGCGCGGCACTGAAGGCAGAGGACAGCTTTATCGTGCGACGCAATCGGGTGCGAACCATCACGGTGCAGGGCAACGCGCCTCCGGGTGACACGGCGACCAGTGCCTTCAATCAAATCCGGGGTGACATTGAATCAATTCCCCTTCCGCCAGGGTACGAACTCGAGTGGGGGGGTGAGTACGAATCAATGAAATTGGCCAATGACATGGTGATCTCCCGGTTCCCCATCGCACTGCTGGTGATGATCATCGCAACGCTGATGTTGTTTGGCAGCGTGCGGCAGATGCTGGTTACCTGGATGACCGTACCGCTCATTATGGTGGGTGTATTCTTGGCGCTTTTCGTCACCAACCTGTCTTTCACCTTCCCTGCACTACTGGGCCTGCTTAGTCTGGTCGGCATACTGATCAAGAACTGCGTCATTATGGTTGAGGAGATTAACCTGCGCTCCGCCTCGGGTGGGCTCAACCGCGACACTCTCACCGCCGCCTGCGTGAGTCGCCTTCGGCCTGTCCTACTGGCCGCGGGCACCACCATCATGGGGATGGCACCGCTTTTGAGGGACGACTTTTTCCGCGAGATGGCGGTATCGATCATGGGCGGGCTGGCTTTTGGATCCATTCTCGCCATGTTTGCCGTGCCGGTTTTCTATGCCCTTTTGTTCCCTATGCAAAATACCCAGCGCGGCTCAACGCCTTCCCCCAAGACGGTACCGGCAGCAACATAATCCCCACCAAGTTACGGTTGACCCACTCACATTCAGCTATGTGGGTACTCGAAGACACCCTATACTCTCGCCCAACTTAATCGGCCGTAAGGGTGCAGAGGGGGTGTATTGTGGTGCAACCGGTCTTGTTGCTGGATGGCGGGATGGGGCAGGAACTCATCCACCGTAGTACCGCTCAGGCAACACATCACTGGTCCCTCCAAGTCATGATGGATGAACCCCACCTGGTTACAGAGGTTCATCGAGAATTCTGCGAGGCGGGAGCTGATATTGCCTGCCTCAACACCTACGCCGTTACGCGGGCGCGGCTCGCCATGGGTCAAAATCTCCCCTCTCTTGAGACATTGCTCCAAGACGCCTACGAGCTGGCCAAACAGGGCACCAGTGACAGTGGCAAGACCAATACCGCTTTGGTCGCCGCACTACCTCCTCTCGTCGCCAGTTACCGGGCAGAGACGCAATTACCCACTGCGCAAATGATTGAGGAGTACCAAGAACTCATCGATCTGCAGAAGAGCCGCGTAGACGGCTTTTTGGCTGAGACGATCCCCTCGATCACAGAGGCCACCGCTGTTCTGACCGCAGCAGACCAAGCAGGCGTCAGGATCATGCTGGGCTTCACCGTGTCGGACGAAGATGGAAAGCGTCTCCGTTCCGGCGAGCCCCTCTCAGAAGCACTCGAGGCCATCGATTCCTATAATCCGCTGGCGGTTGTTATCAACTGCTCCAAACCCGAGGCCGTCTCTCAGGCCATGCCGGTGCTGGCTGAGTCCCGCTTTATTTACGGCGCTTTTGCCAATGGCTTCACTGCCATTGATGCCCTAGAGCCAGGCGGGGTGGTCGACGTGTTGCAAGCCAGAGAGGATCTTTCCCCAGCGCAATACGCAAAGTTCGCAGCCGAATGGCTGGAAGCCGGTGCCACCGTGATTGGCGGCTGCTGTGAGGTGGGGCCCGAACACATCAAAGCCCTCGATGAGCTTCTGCTCAGGCGGGGCCACAAAAAACTGACTTGGCAAGATTTGGCGGCCTGATCAGGCGGGCCAGTCGGTTGATTCTCCGGCAGAAGTCAGGTGTCTGCGGCGGCGACTCATGGCCGCCAAAAATTCACAAAGTTGGTGCTTGCGAGCCAGAAGTTTCAGGGCAAAATGCGCGCCTCTCTGAGTAACCTGAAACTGTAGCTGAGCGCGCATTATGAGCACCCTGCGGCCCGTCTCGTCATTGCTGTTAACAACAGCCTTTCTGCTGGCCGGACACGGCCTGCACATGACGTTTTTGCCCCTGCGGGCCAGCGAGCTGGGGTTGTCCCAAACGTTAATTGGCTTGAGTGGGTCAGCCTACTTTTTCGGATTTCTGACTGGCGCGCTGGTCATCCCCCCCATTATTGCCCGTGTCGGTCATATCCGCAGTTTCACTGCATTGCTCGCCATATTTTTATCCAGCTTCCTGTTCTTAAGCCTTGTCGATGACGGCATTTTTTGGGTGCTGGTGCGCTTCGTACTAGGTGCCGTCATGTGCGGTTCCTACACAGTGATCGAGAGTTGGCTCGCCGAGCAGAGTGACCGCTCAAATCACGGTCGCGTGTTGTCGGTTTATACCGCGATTGTTCTGGGCTCGATGGCAGTGGGGCAATACCTGCTCGGCCTCACCGAGGCTAACCCGCTTTACCCCTTTATTCTGGTCTCTCTACTCGTAGGCCTAGCGATCGTGCCCGTTAGCCTGACACGCTCGCTCGCGCCGGCCCCCGTACCGGCAACACGCTTTGATTTCTTCAAACTATACCGTCGCTCGCACACCGCGTTTGCGGGCGCACTCGGATCCGGTGTAGTGATGGGCGGATTCTGGGGATTGGGAGCCATCTATGCCTTGGGCGTCACCAACGACCCACGCTTTGTGCCGACCTTTATCGCCGCAAACATCATCGGCGGCGCTTTGGCCCAGTACCCGATCGGTATGGCGTCGGACCGCATTGATCGTCGTTATGTCCTCGCAGCGCTCTGCGCATTAAGCGGTATCGCTGCCTTTGGTTTGATGCTCGCCAGCTCGCAGCAGGCCTTGTTGTTAGGCGCTTTTGCCTTCGGTGCCTTCGCCAACTCTTTATATGCCGTCTCGCTCGCCAAGGCCGCAGACAACTCGAAGCGCGAGGAGTTTGTGACCATTGGCTCTTCTGTATTGCTACTAAACGCATTGGGCTCAGCGAGTAGCTCGCTGGTCATTGGCTGGGCCATGCGCAGTATGGGAGACGGCGCGCTGTTTGCCTTGGTGGGTATTGCGAGTCTCGTCACCGGCATCTTCATCATCTTGCAGCCCCCGGGCCGCACCGCGGTCACCATTGAAGAGCAAGGTGCCTTCATCCCCGCAACGTCGGCGATGGCACCGGCTGCTTTTGACCAAGATCCTCGCTCCGACGAGGAAGTCGAGTACGAGCCGGTCGCGCCTGCCGATGGCGAAATCGACGCACCGCTGGAATTTACCGAAACCGATTTTCCCCGAGCGGCTGCCTAGGCATTCGGCGGGGAGTCGATTAGCAGTTAGCGGGTGGAGACATAACGCACTGGCTTGCTGCAGTGACGGCCGTCATTTCTGCTAGACAAAGCGGCTGTATCCAAAAAGCTTTTTAACCATCAAAAAATGATTTCGCGTCGCGGCATCCGACGCCATAATTCTGCGCAAAATAAATGCTATCTCTGACGCTGGAGTAACGCCATGTCATCGCCTGCCATTACCATCGGTCCCCGGGTTCGCAAATCCCCTTTTTATGACGCCACCGTCAAAGCGGGCGCTCAGGCATTCACCATTTACAACCACATGTTCATGCCCACCAGTTACGGTGACACAACCGCCGAGTACTGGGCGATCGTTAAAGGCGTCTCACTTTGGGATGTCGCCGCAGAACGTCAGGTGGAAATCATCGGCCCCGACGCGCTGGCACTGACACAACTGCTGACACCGAGGGATATCGACAAGTGCCCGATCAACCGAGCTCGCTATGTGGTCTTTGTTGATGAGAATGCCGGCATCATTAACGATGCGGTGCTCTACCGACACGCCGAAAACCACTTTTGGCTGTCGCCGGGTGACGGCGATGTGCTGCTCTGGGCAAAAGGTGTTGCGGCCCAAAGTGGCTTGAACGTTATCGTACGAGAGCCTGACGCCTCTCCCCTGCAACTACAGGGGCCACGCGCCCCACGTGTGGCGCACAAGCTGTTTGGTGATCTGGCGCTGGAACTGGGCTACTACCACTTCTGTCATACCGAGGTACAAGGTATCCCGGTGGTGCTCAGCCGCACGGGATGGAGTGGCGAGTTGGGCTACGAGATTATCCTTAAGGACGCCAGCAACGGCACGGCGTTATGGGACCTGTGCATGGAGGCGGGTGCCGAGTTTGATATTCAGGTCGCCTGCCCATCGCTGGCACGAAGCATGGAAGGCGCTCTGCTTTCCTACTGCTCCGATATCACGTTAAACGACAATCCTTTTACGATTGGAATGGACCGACTACTGGATATCGACAAGCCTTTCGATTACGTGGGCAAGGCCGCACTTCAGGCGATCGCCAAAACCGGCCCTGAACGCCGCTTGGTCGGCGCCAACTTCGGCGGCGACCCCGTCATCCCCAACCAACATTTTATGGACGTGAAATCGGGTGATGAAGTGATTGGCCATGTGACGCGCTACTGCTGGTCACCACGGCTGGAGCACAATATTGCACTGATCAACGTGCCCTCTGCTTTAGCCGCACCCGGTACAGCGTTGTCGTTGGATGCCGGTGATAGCTGGCGCTCAGCAGAGGTGGTCGACATTCCCTGGATACCTGCTGAGAAGACGATTCCCCCGCTGTAAGCCGATTCATCAGCAGAAATTCGCCCGGCATATGGCCGCTGTCGGGCCGTGAACGGCTTGGTCTTTTCGTCCGTATCAAACCTGTGAGATGCAGAAGGGAGCTCGATAATGTCCAAAGACCATATGGGTAATGATTATCCAGAGGCCACTCGCCGACTGGATCGTGGCGTGCTGGGTTTTTTCAGCGCTGCGGAGCGCATTTTGCTGGTGATTATCAGTTTGCTGACGATGTTGGCGGTAGCGCTGGAGCTCGCGCATTTTGCAGACACGGGTCGGATCCGCTTGGCCGATCTCCTGCTGCTCTTTATCTATCTTGAAGTGATTGGAATGGCTTATGCCTACTACGCTACCCATAGCGTACCCGTCACCCTGCCCGTGCTGATTGCTATCACCGGCATTACCCGACTCATCATCCTTCAGGGCAAAGAGGCCGAACCCAGCAAATTACTATTTGAGGCCGGAGCAGTTCTCCTGCTCGCGGTCGCTCTGGCCATCTTGAGCTGGGCATCACAGCGCTCCCCCGGCATCGGTGCCAGCAAGGATTCTGAATCCTGAGCGGAGCGGAAAAGAGACGGCTGCCGATCGAGTGCGTAGGCGGACGAAAGCGAGTCCGCACGCGGGCAGTGCTACCATTTCTCTATGGCTTTCCAACCGCTTTTCCCTGATCTGACTGGGCCCGGCCTGGCCGCAGGCTGGGCATCGATCGACGCATTACAAGGGACGCTAGACCCTGCTGAGTGGCAGGATGTCGCCGCTGCGGCCGCCCCCAGACAGAGAGAATTCGTTGCTGGAAGATTACTGGTAACCGCGCTGGCTGATTCCCTGTCTCTCGTTGCCAAACCGGTGCGTCGCGCTGAAGATCGGAGCCCCATTTGGCCCGCCGACCGACGCGGTAGCCTCTCGCATTGCAAGGAACTGTGTGCGGGGGTCGTTGGGAGACCTGATGCGATCCAATCCGCTGGAATCGATGTTGAGGCGCTGGGCCGCGTGCAGCCGAAGCTCTGGCCAACCCTGTTTACCGAGCGCGAACGCCACTACTTTCGCTCGATCGATCCAGCGCACGTCGCTATCGAGACAACCACTTTCTTTAGCGCTAAAGAGACATTTTACAAATGCCAGTTTCCTCTGACCGAGAGCTGGGTGGGTTTTCAGGATGTCGAACTTGAGCGCACCAGCGACACCACGCTGGCGGTGACTCCCACCACCTCAACACCTCGCCCCTGGCATGGCTCACCCATCCACACGGTGCTTCTGGATGAGTGGCACGTTGTCACCTTGATGGTGTTCCCCGCATAGCTCACTAGAACAAGCGCTGTTCACCCCGTTCAGGAAGCGGTAACTCGCCTGAGCACACTTTGGCATAAAATCCTGACAACGTATCCGTGCCAAATTCCGGGGTATTGCGAGCGTCGTAGCGCTGGCTCGATTCATCCCACACCAACATCGACTCCGTCGCATAGAACTTGGCAATTCTGAGAAATTCCGCTCGATCCCTCATGCCTGAAGAAAACCAGGCCAGCGGAGCGATCAACCAACGCATCCAGTCAAACATTTCGGGAGGAACCGAAGTCGTTCTAAAAGGCTTACCCAAAGCCTCGCAGAGTAGTCGGCCCTGTTCTTGGGGCGTCAAAGCGGGTCCCGGTCCACCAATAGGGTAAACATGGGTTCCCTCGCTGGCGTCCATCAGTTTCAAAACCATGAATCGGGCCAAATCGCGATCCGATATGGGCTTACAGGCCGTGAGATGTCCGCTGCCAAATAGCAAAAAAGGCTTCCCGGCCCGCACGCGTTCTATCTGGCCGGCGAGAGAACGAAAGAATGCGGTGGGTCGGATAATCGTGCCTGGCACGGAAGACTTGCTTAAAAGCGCTTCGAATTTGAGCTTTTCGCGCTGAAACGCCAGTCGTGGCTTCTGCACGCAGATAGCCGATAGCAAGATAAAGCGACTCACTCCTGTTTGCTCCGCATACTCCAGAAGCGCGCGATTGAAGCCAAACTCGACCCGCTCGGCATCGGCCGGGGCGCCGCTGCGGCTCGCAACACAGGAAATCACGGCATCCACTTGGCCCAGAGATCGCTGCCACGTGGGGTCGGCAAGAACATCAGCCTCGATCACCGTGAGCGCGGGGCTCGAAGCCACGTTCCCTCCACTACCCGGGCGAACGAGTACCAGCACCTCGTAGTCCTGCGCCAGCAATTCATTGAGCACCGCCCGACCGATGTAACCCGTTGCTCCCGCCAGTAATACCCGCATGGAGATCTCTGCCTTGCGTTTTACTTCACCCTAGGCGGGCAACGACATTCGGTCAATGGCGAAGTGAAGCAGTCGCAGTAGCAGACCCGCAGCAAGCGGTAACGCCCCGTGGTCGGCGTCACCCAACCCATTCGCTAAACTTGCTCGGTTTCCCATTGAGGCAATTCACAGATGCCAGGCTCCGGTACCACGCTAAGTCCCGCAGACCAGTCACGAATTATCGAAATGGCGTGGGAGGACCGCACGCCCTTTGAGGCAATCACCGCGCTCTACGGGCTCCCTGAGTCACAGGTTATCGCGCTGATGAGGGCGTCGCTGAAACCTCGCGCGTTTCGCAACTGGCGTCAACGCGTGTCTGGGCGCCCGACCAAACATGGTTCGCTGAGAGACCCGTCGATATCCAGAGGCTACTGCAAAACACAATATAAAGTGCGTTCAAAATAGGATCGATCGGATGGAAACTGCGGCTATTGTCAGCATCTCTGCTACCTTGGGCGCCATGCTGTTCTTTGCCATTGCGATAGCACCCGCGGTCTTCCAAGCCCTACCCGCTGATCAGGCGGGCCTATTTTTACGCAGGCTGTTTCCGCGCTACTACGCCGCTTTGATCTTCGGTTCTTCTACGGCGGGCCTATTCTTGCTGACCAAATACCCGCTCTACGCGGGCGTGTGCTTTTTGATCGCGGCTTCAACCTTGTGGGTTCGCCAGATCCTCGTACCTCAGATCAACGAACTTCGTGACAAAGAGCTCGCGGGTGATCCGCTGGCGGGGGCGCACTTCGCCCGATGGCATCGGGTTTCAGTGGCGATTAACCTGCTGCAGATCCTCGCGCTGGCACTCCTGCTGGTATGGCTGTAACGCGACCGGTTTCTTTTCTGGCCTACTGCCTATCCGCTACACTAAAATCGGCCCCCTCGGGGAAACGGCGACGCAATCCCGATCGCAGACGACAATAGAGCACCCCTGAGTATGCAGCAGAAAACGATTGCCGTATTGGGTATGGGTGACGCCACCGTCGTTGAAGACAATATGCCGCCACCCGGGCCTCTTGTTCTCCCCAGCGTCGATGCACAAGTCTTCGCCGTTCCCAACGCGGTCTTCCCTGCCACGATGGCAGATCGGGAGATTTGTGAGGAAGCCTATTTTGAAGCGGGCCTGAAGGCCGCCGCCGCGGGTGCCGACGCCCTTTACATCAACACGGTGGGCGACTACGGCTATGCCATGTTGGGGGATGCGGTAAGTATCCCAGTCGGCGGTGCGGGTTGCGGTGCCTTTCTTTCAGCACTGGCAACTGCTGAACATTTTGCTGTGGTCACGCTCTGGCCGCCCGCGATGCGCTTTATCTATGACGCCGTGCTCACCGAAATGAACCTGCAGGAGTACTGCGACGATATTGTGCATCTGACCGATGACACCTTGCTCAGCGTGGAGGACGGGCCCAACACTGCAATGGCGGACATGCAAAGTTGTGCTGTGACCACCGTCGACGCAGTCGCTAACGCCACATTGAGCTTGCAAACGCGATACCCCGGTACACAGGTCATTTTGGGGTGCACCTGTATGTATCCGCTGGCTGACTCCCTGCGGGCACGGGGCATTTCGGTTCTCGAGCCCATGTCCGCAGGGTTTTGCCAACTTGCCAATCAGACGCTCGCGCTCAACTAGGCCCCTCCCCGAATGGATCCTGAGCTACTTTGGGTTTTCATCCCAACGATTGCCGCGATTTCACTGACCCCCGGCATGTGTATGACGCTGGCCTTCACCTTGGGCTTATCTCAGGGCTATCGGAAAACGCTGTGGATGATGTGGGGTGAGCTTGCGGGCGTCGCAACAGTGGTCACCAGCTGCGTGCTGCTGCTGACCTGGATACAGTCGCTGTCTCCGGTTTATTTCACTGGGCTCGCACTGATCGGGGGCAACTACCTGCTATGGATTGCGTACAGGCTCTGGACGCAGCCCGCCCACTTCACGGGCAGTGAAAACCGACCACATTTGTCGGCCAGCGCGTTGCTCATCCTGGGATACGTGACGGCAGTGGTGAACCCCAAGGGCTGGGGCTTCATGGTTGCGCTGTTACCGGGCTTTATGTCCGTCGACTATTCAACACCGCAACAATTAGCTGCATTTTTAGGCGTGATGCTGCCCTCGGAGTTTCTGTCCATGACGCTCTACGCCACTGGCGGGAGCGGTCTCAGGCGATTCCTCACCACCGAGCGGAGCCTCGCTAACTTGAATAAGGTCGCGGCAGGGTTGATGGTGCTGGTTGCCGCCTTGATGCTCTTCAGGATCTGAGCCTCAGCGACGCGAAAGGCTCAGTGTAAACACTTACGGTTCCGAGAAACTGACATAGGCACTCCACGGTTTCGCGCAGGTCTATTTGCCAACAAGTTACTGTACGTAGACCCCGCCATCAACGATCAGGGTTTCGCCGTTGATAAAACCCGAGGCAGGCCCCAATAAGAACAGGATTGGGCCCGTCATATCAGAAGCCGAGGCCATGCGTTTCATGGGCACCTTTGGCGCATAGCGCGAGGGGTCAATTCCCTCGAAAATTTGCTCCCTGCCTGTGCCACCCAGAAGAAAGGGCGTGTCGGTCAATCCCGGAGCCAGTGCGTTGCAGCGAATGTGGGGCGCATTCTCGCGCGCCATGCCCTTAACCATAGCCACCACACCCGCTTTTGCCGCAGCATAGTGTGTGTAATTGGGAATCACATCTATCGCCTGAGTAGACGCCACACAGACCATCGCACCCTGCACGGACTGCCGGAGTAATGGCATTGCCGCTTTGGCACATAGGAAATGACTTCGGAGATTACCCGCAATGATGTCATCAAAAACCGAAACATCAAGGTCACCGAGCGGAGACAGGCCTTTAAAATATCCCGCAAGATTTGCCAGACCATCCAGTCGCGGCCATTGCGTCGCCAAAGTCGCAAAGGCTTCCGCCACCTGTGCCTCGTTGCCGCCATCCATGGGTAGCACCAGCACTTCAGGAGGAGGTGGGTGCTGCTCAACAGACGAGGGAAGGTCAAGAACAGCAACATGAACCTGCGTTTGAATGAGTGCATCGACGAGCGCCCTACCCATGCCACCGCAGCCCCCTACGACCGCCACATAGGCCCCTGATGGGGGGCCTAATCTTGTCGGGTCAAGCACCATACAACTCTCTCTGATTCGTCTTAGAGGTGGGGGCTTTCGCCCCCTTCAGTTTTACCCTCTTAATCGAAGAAGTAGTTTGCTGTAACGCCATAAGTGCGTGGCGGAGCAAATAGCTCGACTGAGCCTCCAAAGCTACTCACGATAGAGTGCGAGGTAACCAACTCATCGCTCAGATTCTTGCCCCATAGCGTGACCTCCCAATTACCTCCGCTGGAGGTATAGCGCACACTCGCGTCAACGATGGAATAGTCATCCATATAGGACACGCCTTGGTTGGTCGCTTCCATATACCAGTTATCCGAGTAGGACACACTGGCATCAAAATCGAGAATAGCCCCATTGCCCAGCGCGGCGTTGTAGTTGAGGGCCACCGAGTACTTATAGTCTGGCGATCGGGGCGCAACATTACCCGCAAACTGACCACCCACAATCTCTGCATCAAGCGACGCATACATACCGGAAAGAGTCAGGTTTTTCCCCAGCGCCGCAATGAAGTCAAGCTCGATACCACTAGACTCCGTACCAAAGTTCTCCGATACCAGTGTGAAGTTTTCCAGCCGGAACAATTGCTGGTTCTCGTTTTCAAGGTCGAAGTACACCAGGTTGAATTGCAGCCGATTATCGAACCAACGGGTTTTTGCACCAATCTCCATATTGGTAGCCTCCTCGGGCTCCAAGGGGGTTTCTGCCAGTGCCGCCGTGGTGTTTTGTGAGATAAAGACACCGCTTTTGTAGCCCTTGGACCAGGTCGCAAAGAGCATATGATCATCCGTAACCTGCCAGTCAACCGTAACTCTTGGCGTAAATTCGTCCCAGCTCTCCTCGAGACCTTTAAAGTTATAAACTTCATTCCCCGGTGATGAGTAATAGGCGTTATCCATTTCCTTCTCATCCCAGGTATGACGACCACCCAGCGTCAAGGCCAGCGCGTCCGTCATAGACCAAACGACCTGCCCAAAAAGCGCCATACTGGTATTGGTCGCGCTCTGCAGCCAGGAGCGGTCCAACAGTGCGCCCGGGGCTACTGGAGAACCGGGACCAAAGAAAATCGGAACGTTGGCGAAGCGATCCACGTTCTCTTTGAAGTAATAGGCCCCTGCGACCCAGAAGAGTCGATCACCGTCTTTAGTCAACCTGAACTCCTGAGAGATCTGATCGGCGTCATCCCCCTCATTGTCCTCCACACTGAGGAGGTTGGGTGGTGAATCCAAGCCACCCAACTCCTGTAACCAGGAGTACTCCAGCTCCCGGTAAGCGGTAATCGAGGTGAGCGATAGATCATTGGTAAACTCCATTTGCAACCTGGCCGACAACCCAAACACATCGCGTTCCGCATATTGCTCGATTGTCATGGCACAGGTCCGTGGATCCTCGCTGTTGGTATCGGCTTTGATTTGCTGTAGCACCGGAACAAACACACCACCCGCATTATGGTCCCCGGCCGGATTATCCAGCTTGGTCAGGTTACGGCATTGCCCATTGTTATCATCTGTTGAGTAGTCAAAGCCCAGTAACAACTCAGTATTATCGGAGATATCCCAGAGCAGCTTGCCGCGCAGACTAAAGTTATCCGCATCATCCAGCTCCTGACCACTGCGATTACTGTAGGCGTAGCCGTCCCGGTCGCGCTTGCTGAAGCTTAAGTTGCCCGCCAGATTGTCCCCTATCGGACCGTCGACCAAGCCACGCAACACAGTCAGGCCGTAATTGCCCACAGTGACACCGAGTTTAGCTTCGAACTCGTTAGAAGGCCTTTTTGTGACGATGCTAATAGCACCCCCCGTCACATTACGGCCATAAAGGGTTCCCTGGGGGCCCCGCAGGACCTCAATACGCTCAAGATCATAGAGGTCGCTGGTCGCTCCCGCTGATCGACCGACATAGACATCGTCAATAAAAACGCTGACGGTTGGGTCGGCCCCTGCCGAGTCGATGGTGGTGCCCAGCCCTCGCAGAAACAACTGGGGTTCACCAATGTTAAATTGGGTGAAAGTGAGGTTTGGCGTTTTCAGCGCCACATCCGAAATACTTGAAATGCCAGAAGGGGAAATCTCGCTGCCTCCGATGATCGTAAGTGCGATCGGCACGTCCTGCGCGTCCTGCGCTCGCCGCTCCGCCGTGACGATGACTTCCTCAAGTGCAGAGGACTGAGAAAACGCTACCTGTGGTACGGCAACTGCCAGTGCAGACAAAACAAATCCGGCCCCGGCAACCACAGCTGAATGATTCGTATTTTGCTTATCGCGCATGGGAAAACCCCCTTCCTGTAGTTTTCATAGGTTACTAATTAAAGTTTTTGGTTAAGAATTGAAGCATGTGTTTGTTGTAAACCTCGGGATCTTCCGCCCAGCCAAAGTGGCCAACTCCTGGCATGCAAACAAACTCGGAAGACTGAATCTTACTGGCCATTTTCTCCATGACCGCAGGTGGTGCAGCACTCAGGTCATGCTCCCCTGCCACACACAGCACAGGGATATTCATCTTAGGCAGCACATCGCGGCCCTCGTAATGGGTGACCGCCTCGATAGCCGCACGAAATGTTTCTTCGCGCATTCGGGATATGACCTGAACCACCAAGTCTGTATTTGAGTTCGCCGAGCCCGGTCCAAACATGTTTTCGAGCATGAGCGGGGCGTACTCCGGAATCGACTTTCCTGCATCGAGGGGCGCGACGCGGTCGGCTACAAATTTTTTCTGCCATTCGCCACCACGGCCGCCAAAGGCGGCGCTGGTCGATGACAGAATTAAACCGTGGACACGCTCTGGGCAGTAATCGAAGCAGCGTTGGGCGATCATGCCCCCCATGGAGTGGCCCAACAGAATATTGGTGTCCGTGCCACGAGCTTCGACAAGGGCAACGCATGCTCGCGCCGCAGATTCAATGCTGAAGTCCTCTGGCATTGGGCTCAGGCCGTACCCCGGGGCGTCCCATGCGATCACTCGATAGCCTGCTGCAACCAAGGCCTCGGTCTGTCGCAGCCAATATTCCTTTGCACCAAAGGCACCGTGCAGTAGAAATATTGATGTTGCCCCATGACCTGTGACGCTATGGTCCGGTAATCGTTGGGCGCCATAGACATTAGGATGGTTCATTCGGATGTGACCTCCTGCAAGACAGCACTGCCGGGCACCAGCGCGTACCTTGCACTCAACGCCTGCCTCAATACTTTCTGCATCGGGTTACGGGGCAGGCTCTCTACCGCCACCACACCTTCAGGGAGCTTAAACGTGGCTATGTGCTTGCTTTTTAAGTGCCGCACCACATCCTCGAGGGTAATCTTCGCGGCCTCTCTGGGCACAAAAGCCACACCGACTCGCTCTCCCAGCCGCTCATCTGATACGCCGAATGCCGCAACCTCACTAATCCCAGGGTGATCCGATAACAGGTTGTCAATCTCAGCGGGCGCAATATTGAAGCCGCCACGGATGATCAACTCTCGACACCGACCCACAAATTTGTAGTAGCAAAGTGAATTTCCGTCGCCCTCGATCTCAAACAGGTCACCAGAGCGGTAAAACCCCGCATCATCAAAGGCCGCGCTGGTAAGCTCCGGCGAGCCATAGTAGTAGGAGAAAATGGTGCTGCCCTTGATCAGCAGTTCCCCCGCCTGCCCGGGCTCGGTTATCTCTTCCTGAGTTTTCGTATCAACCAGCTTTGTTTCCAATTGCGCCGCATATTCGAAGTCAGGCCAAGCAATATCGGGTCGCCCCACCCGCGCGAAATGGGTAGCACGAAGCCGTGTATCCGGCACGGTAGCCGTCGTGCTTTGCAGCGTGACGCCCTCGTTGGAGCCAAAGAAGTTGACTATTTCAACCCCAAACTGCGACGCCATTTCGAGGGTTGCCCACGCTGGAAGAGCGGCGGATCCCGACCCCATGATGCGCAGCGAGGACAGGTCAGCACGCGAGCGAAGCGCGGGATCCTTGAGGAGAGCCACAATAAATGCAGGGGGCATGAAAGTGACTGTCACCCGGCGCTCACGAATCTGATCGACCACCAGCGTCATATCCAGCGGATGCTGCAGCACCAGCGTACCGGCTGCCAGTAGCCAGGAGTAAAAGCCACCACCAATTGCCGCCATGTTGACCATCGGACGGACGTTCAGAATAACGTCGCCATCGCGAAGCCGTGCACCCCAGCCCACCATTCGACCGATTGACAGCCAGAGATTATGGCTACGAAGCACGCCTTTCGCCTGCCCCTCCGTGCCCGACGTCCAGCAAATTGTCAGCACCTCGTTGGATGCGGTTGCTGACCAATTCTCGTCATCAGGCGATCTCGCAAGGCTCGCGCCATCTTTAAATTGGGCTTCAAGGTCAAGAAGGGTAACGTTGTGTTCATCGCACAGGGATCTGAAAGACGCTGCCATGTCCCGCTTTTTGAATCGCTGTACCGTGATGTAGGCCGCTGGTTTAAGCTGAGAAAAAATCTCGCTGAGCTCGGCCCTGTCGTACTGCATCACGACCGGACTCGCAATAGCGCCCATGCGAGCACAGGCCAATAATATGACCGCAATTTCATGGATGTTGGGAAGCTGGAAGACAACAATGTGTTCACGCCGGACACCTGCCTCGTGCAGTGCCGCTACCTGAGCGTTGACGCGATCATTTAATTCGCCGTAAGTCAGTGACTGCGGCTCGGTACCTATCAATGCCCGACGGTCTGGCGGGTCTGTAATCGCCAAACGATTGGGGTGTGCTTGCACGTTACGAAAAAAATGCGCATCCAGGGTATCGTCACCCCACCAACCGAGTGCTGTATGACGCTCAATTGACGCCTGATCTGAGGCCATCATGACGCGACCTCCAAATTAAAATAGTGACGCACCCGCCAGAGCACGAACGCAGCCGCTGGCAGGGCAAGGATTAAAACTACCTGAAGGGATTGGCCGACACTTTGCTGGTCTGCAAAGGCATAGTCGGTTATCAGCGCTACCGTCAGGGGACCGACGCCCAAGCCCAGTACATTACCAACCAGAAGAAAAAGAGCCCCGGCCTGTCCTCGATATTGCACCGGGGTAATGGTCTGCAGCGATGACGCATTAAGACCTCCGGGAAGCGCCATGAAGAAGATGGCTCCACCCAAGCCAACTAGCGCCAGCTCTGGCATGACAGCGCGGGCCGCCAATAGCCCGGTCACCCCCAGGCCGAGGCAGGAGAGCGCTCCGAGTTTGACATCACTCGCTTGCATCCCCTTGCCAGTCAGATAACGCGCCAGAAAGCCGCCGAGCAAGGCGCCGATGGGGCCGCAGGTGATCAACAAACACCCCATGGCCAAGCCGATTTCCCCGATACCCCAGCCATGATTGCGCAGGAAGATCACCGGCACCCAGGAAATCAAAGCATAAGCGCACAACATATGCAGGCCGAAACCCATATTGTGGCCTACGTAGGGCCGCCAGCAATTGCGGTAATGTCGGGCGAAGTCAGCGAAACCCGCCCGATGAGCATCGTCGGCACCGGCATTCCCAGGGCCGTCCATACTGCCGCGCACGGGTTCGGGTATCAGCAATACGATAGCCAGCGCCAGAACAAGCCCTGGCAGGCCCACTATGAAAAAGGCGAGCTGCCAGCTGAACAAACTCCCCAGAATGGGCAACTCAAAGGGCGGGATGCCCTCCAACCATTCAACAAGCTTTCCCCCCACCAAAAACGCTGCCCCGGTACCAAAATAAATACCCATGGCATAAATTCCAAACGCACGGGCACGCTCTTGCGGGCGGAATAAGTCCGACATGGCAGAGAATACACCTGGGGTCAGGCCCGCCTCGCCAATGCCGACAGTCATCCGCGCCACAAACAGGGTGGCAAAATTTCGGGCCAGCCCACAGAAGGCGGTCGCCAGACTCCAGAGAGCAATCGACCAGCCGATCACACGAATGCGACTGTGGTTATCCACAATCCGCCCCATGAACAGGCCTACAAGGGTGTAAAACAATGCAAACGCGGTGCCGTGCAACAGGCTGAAGGTGGTATCCGTAAGATTCAGATCGCGCTGGATGGGCTCGATCATCAGCACAAGAATCTGCCGGTCAAGGAAAGACACCAGATAGGCCAGCATAAAAAGTATGGCCGCCAGCGTGGGGCGCGAACCCACCGATGTCCCCGCGACAGGCTGAGCTTCGGCAGTAATCAATACGATCTTCTCGGTCCCGACATAATTTTTACTATTATTAGTGTAGTCTATATCAGTTTAAAGTAACTATTTTGAAAAAGTAAAGCGCTGCCGATGCGGAAACCTAACCCTTATGACCCATTGGAGACGCTACTGTAAGTAACCTCTCCATGGCAGTGCCCGCAGCGCATGACACTTTCCAACGGCTGTCCACAGGATCTATGTATGGCCTGGGTGCGCAGCTGAATCGAATTAGCCAACCATTTATTACCCCACTGCATAAGCTGCAATGAAAGCGAGAGCAGGTCGCGACCTGCCGCGCTGGGCTGGTACAGCGCCCGATCCGGATTCTCCTGATACAGTCGCGTATGCCCAAGACCCAGCAACTGGATACGGCGCAGGCGGCTGGACACTGTGGCGGGCGGCAGGCCCGTGAATTGCTGAATCGCATCGAAGCGATGGATCCCGCGCAGAAGGGCCGCCATGACCGCGGTGGTGCGCGATTCGCCCAAGACATCAACAACCTTAGGGCGCTGCGCCGCATGATTTGAATTGCCTTGCTCTGGTTTGGCGGACACATAGCGATAGCGCTGCGCGGGGATAACCGCGTCGTTACCGGGCAAAGCCTTGTCGTCAAGCACGACCTCATCGCTACGCACCGCCTCACCACAGCTTCGACAAAACGGAGCGCAGCGCAGCACCTCACCGCAGCTATGGTGCCAATTGGTCACACGCGCCTCAGGACGGGCGTCCCAACGCAACTGCCATTCCCGAGCCGCCATCAGAAAGGGAAAAAGCTCAAATCCCTGTGCCGTCAGTTCGTAACGAACCTGCTTTTTACCTGCTTCCTGATTTCGGGTAACGCAACCGGCAGCGATCAGCAAGTCAAGGCGTCGCTTCAATGTCGCGGGCGAAATGGCCAACGAGTCGGAGAGGCCCTTCCAGGTTGACACCCCGGCAAACAGGTCCCTGATGATCAACAGGGTCCATTGGTCAGCGACAATATCCAAAGCCGCGCCGACAGAGCTCTGAGCACGACTGCGGCCCATATTGAGTCTCGTATTTTAACTATCGTATCTGTAGTATATACATTTTTATCCGCTCTGGCTGTGACAGGAAACGAGGATTTTTGGATGACGAAGACCACTATAGACAGGGAGTGGCAGTTGAGCGCCCACGAAGCGGACAATGATTATCTGCATCACGAGGCTTTTCGCCCCGTGGACAAAGAAATTACCGCCGTGGATCTCGACAGCATGGGCGATATCCCCAGAGATATAGACGGCGTCTACGTGCGCAACGGACACAACCCTATCTACCAACCCAGAAGCGGGCGCTATCACTGGTTTGACGGCGACGGCATGGTCCACGCCACCACTTTCAGCGACGGCAAGGCAACCTTTCGCAACCGTATGGTTATGACCGAGGGCTTGCTGGCTGAAATGAATGCGGGCGAGGGTTTGTATCCGGGATTGAGGGATGGTTTTGCCGCAGAAGAACGGCTCAAGAACAGCTCAGGCACCGACGTATTACTTCACAACGGCGAATTCAAAACACTGTTCTCACGTTGCGGGCAGCCGTATCGTCTCGATCCTGACGATTTCAGAACACTGGGGCCAGACGACTTCGGCGGCAGCTGGTCACGGGGGGTCTCGGCACACTCGAAGGCCGATGAGCGAACAGGGGAATTGATTTTCTTTAATTACAGCTTTAATTCAGAGCCCTACATGGAATACGGGGTAGTGGATAGTGACAATCAATTGTCATCGGTAACCAACATCGAACTGCCGGGCCCGCGTCTGCCACACGATAGCTGGATCACTGAGCACTACACCGTACTGCACGACCTGCCCCTGTACTGGGATCCGGATCTTCTCGCGATCGGAAAAAAGAAATTGAAATTCAATCGTGACATGCCGAGCCGCTTTGGGGTCATCCCGCGCTACGGCTCGGGTTCAGATATTCGCTGGTTTGAATGCGAACCCACCTACATGCTGCACACAGTCAATGCCTGGGAAGACGGCGATGAGATTGTCGCGTTTGGCTTTAAACAGCTGACACCCATACCCGATATACCGCGGGAAACACCGAGTGCGCGGGTTCAGAACTATTTCCTGTCGTTTCAGTTCAACCAGCCCAGGCTCACCGAGTATCGATTCAACCTTAAAACCGGGCAGTCCAGCGAGCACATCATTGACCAGCAATGCCTGGAGATGCCCACGATCAACAGTCGCTATTTGGGCATCAAGAATCGTTACGCCTACAACACAATGGCCGCGGAAATTCCCTACTTCCTGATGAGCGGCATCCAAAAATTTGACCTGCAGCAACAACTGGAAATTGACCGCTATGAGTTGCCCAAGGGGAAATACATGGGGCAACCCGTTTTCTCCCCTCGGCTCGGCAGTCAGAGCGAAGACGATGGCTATCTCATTTCCTACGTGAGCGATGGCGCTTCGGCCGAAATTTATATTTGGCAGGCACAGACCGTTGGCGACGGTCCCATCACTCGAATCCCGCTGCCACAACGCGTTCCGGGCGGCTCGCACGCTTACTGGGGCAATGGCGAAGACATTCGAAACGCGCAGGCCCGCCGAAGAAACGCTGGGGCGTAACGCCCAAGGAGCTCTAAGACCATGCAAGCCTACCTGCTAGACGCCATTCGAACACCCAGGGGAAAAGGCAACGACAAGGGCCGGCTTCATGAGGTCAAGCCCGTTGTGCTGCTCAAAGGACTGTTTGATGCATTGGCAAATCGGGCACCCAACGCCCCTGAAGCCGTGCGCGAAGTCATTCTGGGGTGCGTCACCCAGGTTGGCGATCAGGGAGGGAATATCGCGCAGACCGCCTCCCTGTACGCCGGCTGGGAACCACTGGACTCTGCCACTACTGTGAACAGTTTTTGCACCTCATCCCTGACCGCATTAGGTCTTGCAACTGCCAAAGTTTCAGCCCGCATGGGTGATCTATATGCCGTGGGCGGGATCGAATCAATGTCCCGCGTGCCGCTCATGTCAGACCGGGGCGCATTATTTGTCGATCAGGACATCTCTCCGCGCATCCCTTATGTGCCCAACGGGGTGATCGCAGATTTCTTTGCCAGCCGCAATGGCTTCAGTCGGGAGGATCTCGATCAGTATGCCGCGCGCTCTCACCATCGAGCATGCTCCGCCAGCGAAGAGGGACGCTTTGCCCGCTCACTCATTCCTGTGCTTGACTCAGAGGGCGGGACCATCATCGATCGCGACGAACTGATTCGCGGCAACGCCAGTCTGGAATCACTGAGAAAACTCAATCCATTGTTCGGTGAATTAGGTGCCGGGGGCTTCGATCGTCTGTTGCTGGACGCTCACCCAGACCTCGAGTGCATTGCCCATCACCACCACGCAGGGAACGCGCCCGGCATGGTCGATGGCGCCTCTTTGGCGCTCGTCGGTTCCGCGGCTGCAGCAGAAAAACTGGGATTGCCGATGCGGGCCCGAATCAGGGCCCTATCCTACAAACGGGGTCCGGCTATAGAAGGGTTGACCGGTGGATTGATGGCGGCACGGGACGCATTAGAAAAATCCAACCTTGCCCCCTCAGACATCGACCTTTGGGAGTTCAATGAGGGGTTCGCGGGCATTGTTATGCACTGTGCCGGGCAATTGGGGATCGACGATGACCGGCTGAACGTCAATGGCGGTGGCATCGCGATGGGGCATGCCATGGGCGCCACCGGTATCAATTTGCTGAGCACACTCACAGACGAACTGGAACGGCGCGACCTCAGCACCGGCGTCGTAGCTATTTCTGGAGCAGCAGGCATTGGTGCCGCCGTCGTCATTGACCGAGACCTCTGAACCGCCGCAACGCCGAACGATAATCCCCGATAATTGCGCTCCGCTATGGCCTGCTCAGTCAGACAAGTTTTAAAAAACGTTGCCGCAGATTCTGGGAGCAAAGCTGCGAGCGCGAGCAAGATGGAATCAGGCAGCCGTCCATCCAGCGGCATGATCGCCGCAAGGCTATTGAAGCGTGTCGGGAAAAGTTTACTGCGATCGGATATTCCCTCTCTACCGCCGTCGCTATTATAGTAAGTGAGGTGTCGCATAAATTGGGCTTGATAACCACGGGTAGTCGCCCGTGCACCGCGCGACGTCGCCAGCTCGTGAACAGGGGGTGCAATCTGCCAATTAACAGCATTGTCGGCCACCTTTCGGAGGAGGTTCTGAGTATGGAGAAGCAACAAATACCTGGCCCCGAGCAGCTGCCCATTACCTATAAAAATATTCATGTTACGACCCCCGAAGGGGCGCCAACGCCTGGCGTGCCACCCTGGATTTGGGAAGTGGATCATCCCTACCTGCATGGTCTGTTTGCGCCGGTTGCCGATGAGCTCTCTTCCGATGAACTGGTCGTCGAGCAGGGCGAGGTACCGAAAGATCTCGACGGTATTTATGTATTGAACGGGCCGAACCAACGCTACAAACCTTGGGGCAGATACCACTACTACGACGGAGATGGCATGCTCCACGCGACGTATTTCTCTAACGGTAACGTGTCGTACAAGTCAAAGTGGATCCGAACCGATGCCTTTGTTGAAGAGGAAAAGCAGCAGCGCGCTGTTTGGCCAGGACTGTGCGGCCCGTTCAATCACGACTTACCCGGATCGCCAATCAAAGATAACTCCAATACCGATATTATCTTCTATCAGGGAAAATTAATGAGCCTGTGGTACCTGGCTGGTTCGCCGCAGGCGATCGACCCAATAACCCTCACCACGCTCGGTCAGGAGACGTTGAACGACACGCTGACGCATAATTTATCGGCGCATAGTAAGGTTGATCCGCGAACAGGTGACTTGGTTTTTTTTAATTACCAAGACGTTGAACCTTTTATGACCTATGGCGTGGCCAACGCCGAAACCGGTCAGCGCACCGAGGTCCCGATAGATTTACCCGGACCCCGGTCACCCCACGATATGGGGATTACGGAGCGCTATTCGATTCTTCACGACTTGCCTTATTTTCACGACGCTGAAGTCCTAGCGCAGCATAAAAAGCGAGTGGTCAGATTTCATTCCGATATTCCCGCACGCTTTGGCGTCATCCCCCGATTTGGAAAAAGCGAGGATGTTCGTTGGTTTGAAGCAGCACCATGTTACGTGCTGCATCTCGTAAACTGCTGGGAAGAAGATGACACCATTGTGATGGTGGGCTGCCGGCAAAATAATCCCGGCGGCAAACGCGATAGTGAAGAAGGACCCCTCGCTTCGCAGCTGGCAGAACGCAGGCGCAGCCATGAACTGCACGAGTGGCGCCTGCACATGAAGACGGGTGAAACCACAGAGCGGGTGCTCAATACGCTCAATCTGGAGTTTCCTACCATCAACGGTCGGTTCGCCGGTGTGCCGAATCGCTTCAGTTATCTCCAGGTACTGCCGGAGTCACCTAAAGAGGGCGCCATTGAGGGTCGCTGCCAAACCTTTGATGCCCTGGTCAAATACGATTATCAAACCGGAGAGATCCAACGCTTTGATTATGGGTCGGGGGTGAGTGGCTCGGAATCCTGGTTTGCTCCAAAGGCAGGATCCGATGTTGAGAGCGTCGAAGACGACGGTTACGTTATTACCTACACGCACTCGCGTAATGATTGGGGTTCGCGCTGTCTGATCTTTGACGCCAGAAACATTGCCAAAGGGCCCATCGCAACGGTTCGAATGCCCCGGCGCTTTAACATCGGTTTTCACGGCGTTTGGGTTCACGGCGAGGAACTGGCAACCGCTGAGGATTAGCTCGCGGCCAGTCGCCAAGGCCTGCGCCGGGATTTCGTTTAAAAGGCGGCCTCCTCCCAGATTACGGTCTGGTTTTGCAGTTCGGCCCTGACCACTTTGTTGAGCGCGTTGCGCGGCAGCGTCTCGATAACAACAATTTTTTCTGGCCACTTGGTTTTTGCCAGCCCTTTTGCCTCCAGAAAAGAACACACCCCTGACAGTGAGGTCGTTATGTTTTCCCGGAGTACCACGTAGAGGCACAGCCGCTCCCCAAAATGGACATCGAAAATGCCACCACAGGCCAGCTCGACAACGTCGGGAAATTCGGCCAGCGCGGCATCTACCTCCAGTGGCGATATGTTGTAGCCGCCACGAATAACCAGCTCTTTTTGTCGGCCGACGACTTTCAGATAATGGGGCTTGCCGTGGCGCTGGGTAATTTGAAAGAGATCGCCGGTTTTGAAGAAGCCATCCCCTGTGAACGAGGAACGATCGAGAACGCCATTGCCGAAGTAGCCAGGGAAAATGGACGGCCCTTTTACCAGCAGCATTCCAGTGCGGCCCGGGCTGGTAATTTCTTCTCCGGTTTCGACGTCCAGCAACCGAGAACTCAGCCAGTTCGCCGCGCTGTTGGGCCAGATGACCTCGGACGTACCGACGCGAGGAAACAGTGTCGCTCTGTCATTCGGGTCGGAGATTAATGTCTTGTCGCTGCAAAGTAACGTGCCCTCGTTGGCACCAAACATATTGATAATGCTGATATTCAATGTCTGCTCGTAGTGCCTCAGCAATGAGGGGCTTGGTGCCGCTGAGCCGCATCCGACCGCGCGCAAGCGCAGTGCGTCACCCGCCTGTTGCACGGCAGGTGAGCTTAGAATAGCCTGCAGTGCGGTCGGGGCAGCCAGCATGACGGTGATTTTTTCGCTGATAAGCTGCTCCACCAACACATCTAGTTCGAAGGGCTGATGCAGTACGAGAGTGCCGCCG
>Ga0255743_10000552_pt1 | contig 33051 bp, 25 predicted proteins | sample 101ome_19_FD_179950 | JGI IMG/M metagenome (GOLD analysis project Ga0255743, IMG submission 179950) | Coastal salt marsh microbial communities from the Groves Creek Marsh, Skidaway Island, Georgia - 101405AT metaG (version 2) | ecosystem: Environmental > Aquatic > Marine > Intertidal zone >... | reverse complement strand
AGTTTTGTACGGTGGTTCTGCAGGTGGTGGCAAAAGTTACGCTATGCTTGCAGACCCTTTACGATACATGGGGCATCCACAGTTTAGTGGGCTTCTGCTGCGACACACCACAGAGGAGTTGCGAGAACTTATATTTAAGTCGCAGGAGTTGTACCCAAAAATCTGGCCCGGTATTAAGTGGTCAGAAAGAAAGATGCAGTGGACTGCGCCATCTGGTGCGAGATTGTGGATGTCATACCTCGACAGAGATGAAGATGTCCTGCGCTATCAGGGTCTAGCTTTTAGCTGGATAGGCTTTGACGAATTGACGCAGTGGCAATCGCCATACGCATGGAATTATATGCGGTCACGTCTACGGTCCACTGCACCAGATTTGCCAATTTTTATGAGGGCTACGACTAACCCCGGCGGAAGAGGTCATCACTGGGTTAAGAAGATGTTCATTGACCCTTCGCCATATAATAGAGCCTTCGATGCAACAGATATTGAAACAACAGAAGTCTTGCGATACCCCGCAGGACATAGCAAGGCTGGAAAGCCTTTATTTAAAAGACGATTTATTCCGGCAAGACTCGCTGATAATCCATACCTTGCGGAAGCAGGAGATTACGAAGCCATGCTCTTATCACTTCCAGAGCAGCAACGTAGACAACTTCTTGAAGGTGACTGGGATATCAAAGAAGGTGCGGCATTCACTGAGTTTGATCGCTCTGTTCATGTTGTCGAGCCTTATCGTATCCCTAGTAACTGGGTTAAGTTTCGTGCTTGCGACTATGGCTACGGTAGCTATAGTGCTGTTGTTTGGTTTGCCGTTGCGCCTAGCGAACAACTTGTGGTATATAGAGAACTCTACGTTTCTAAAGTCCTTGCCACAGACTTGGCAGATATGATTCTGGATTTAGAAGCAGAAGACGGAAATATTAAATACGGAGTTTTGGATAGTTCGCTTTGGCACAAGCGTGGAGACACAGGACCATCCCTAGCAGAACAGATGATACAGCGAGGGTGCCGCTGGCGACCATCAGATAGAAGTAGAGGTAGTCGGGTAGCTGGTAAAAACGAGATACACCGTAGACTACAAATAGATGAATTTACAGAGGAGCCTAGACTTGTTTTCTTTGATACTTGCACAAACCTCGTTGCCCAGCTACCGTCCATTCCTCTGGACAAGAAAAATCCAGAAGATATTGACACGAAATCGGAAGACCACTTGTACGATGCGTTAAGGTATGGTATAATGTCCAGACCAAGGTTTAGTATATTTGATTATGACCCAATGGGTAGACCCGGTGGCGGTATGCAAGTAGCAGACGCAACCTTTGGATACTAAGGATAAACATTATGGATGAAGATGAAATCATGATTGAAGATGATGCTATCGCACTAGAAGATAGTGAGGATACATCTGTTTCAGACGTAGACGTAAGTAATATTATTCCATTTGTACTAGAGCGTTATAAACGATCTGAAGACTATCGTTATGATGATGAACAGCGTTGGCTAAAAGCATATCGCAACTATCGTGGTTTGTATGGGCCTGATGTTCAGTTTACTGAATCTGAAAAATCACGAGTATTTATTAAAGTAACAAAAACTAAAACGCTGGCAGCATACGGGCAGATTGTTGATGTTCTGTTTGCTAACCAGCGTTTTCCTTTGTCTGTAGAACCAACGGAGTTGCCTGAAGGTGTGGTTGCCGATGTACATTTTGACCCTAAAGAACCAGAAGAACTGCGTAGTGAAACTGCTCTTTCCAGTCCCTACGGTTTTGCAGGAGACGGTAAAGATTTACCGCCCGGTGCAACAATACAGACACTACAAGATAAACTTGGGGTGTTGGAAAACAAACTTGAACCAATACAAGATAAATTAAAAGAAGGTCCGGGTAAAACACCAACGGCTATTGCATTTAGCCCTGCAATGATTGCAGCAAAGAAAATGCAAAAGAAAATACACGACCAGTTAGAAGAGTCAGGCGCATCTAAACATTTACGTAATGCAGCATTTGAAATGGCTTTATTTGGCACTGGCGTTATGAAAGGGCCGTTTGCTATTGACAAAGAATATCCTAATTGGAATGACAGTGGAGAATATGACCCATTGTTTAAAACAATTCCACAAGTTAATTACGTATCTGTTTGGAACTTTTATCCAGACCCAGACGCAAATAATATGGACGAAGCACAGTTTGTGATTGAACGTCACAAGATGTCACGTACACAACTGCGTAATTTAAAAAAACGTCCTTACTTCCGTGGTGAAGTTATTAATGAAGTAATTGCTATGGGTGAAAATTATACCAAGCAATACTGGGAAGATGACTTGTCAGACTATGCACCAGAGCATGGTGTGGATCGTTTTGAAGTCCTTGAATATTGGGGCATGGTTGATACAGAATTGCTAGAAGAGCAGGGTATTAATATTCCAAAAGAACTACAAGAGTTTGATGAACTACAAGCCAACGTGTGGATTTGTAACAACAAATTGCTTCGTATGGTTCTTAATCCATTTAAACCTTCTAAGATTCCATATGCTGCTGCACCGTATGAACTGAACCCATATTCATTTTTTGGTGTTGGTATTGCAGAAAACATGGACGATACGCAAACACTGATGAATGGGTTTATGCGTATGGCTGTTGACAATGCTGTATTGTCAGGCAATTTAATTGTAGAAGTAGATGAAACAAACTTGGTGCCGGGTCAGGACTTGTCATTGTATCCGGGCAAGGTATTCCGGCGGCAGGGTGGCGCACCGGGCCAAGCTATCTTTGGTACAAAGTTTCCTAATGTTTCATCTGAAAATATGATGTTGTTTGATAAAGCACGTGTATTAGCAGATGAAAGCACAGGTTTTCCATCGTTTGCACACGGACAGACAGGTGTGCAGGGCGTAGGGCGTACAGCTTCAGGTATCTCAATGTTGATGGGTGCTGCGCAGGGTAGCACAAAAACTGTTATTAAGAATGTGGATGATTATTTGTTACGACCATTGGGTGAAGGTTTTTTCCGCTTCAATATGCAGTTTGACTTTGACCCAGAAATTAAAGGCGATTTAGAAGTTAAGGCACGTGGTACAGAAAGCCTTATGGCTAATGAAGTGCGTAGCCAAAGATTAATGCAGTTCTTGCAGATCGCAAGTAATCCTGCACTCGCACCCTTTGCTAAGTTCCAATATGTAATCCGTGAGATTGCAAAGTCTATGGACCTAGACCCCGACAAAGTTACTAACAATATGGATGAAGCTGCACTGCAAGCAGAAATTATGAAGGGCTTCCAAGCACCAATGCAACAAGAGCAGGGTGGCATGACACCACCAGCAGGTGCTGATGCAATGGACCCAACAGGTGCAGGTGGTGGCAACATAGGTATGGGACAGGCTCCTGTACCGGGTGAACAAGGATTTAGTGCGAATGGACAAGGAAATACTCAGCAAGCTGAAGGGGTTGGTCAGCAGCAACCGCCAATGGGACCACTTCAGTAATTACCTAGATGTGCTTATTGCACAGCAACATAAAGTACTAGAACAATCTAACAATATGGTTGATGTACACAAAGCACAAGGTGCTATTGAAGCACTGCGTAAGATAAGACGTTTACGTGAGGACATAGCTAAAGCAGATGGCTCTTAACGAACAAATGCAACAGATGATTCAGCAGGATATTCAAGATGCTGAAACAAGACCAAAAGAAGAAATCCTACAAGAACAAATGAAAGGATTAAAGACTGCTGGTCGTACTGCTAGAGATATTGCTGTTGAATCTATTCCCGGTGTTAGTGAGGCATTAGCAGAAAAGCGTGTTGATGAAGCACTGCAACGTGGCGATACTACAGGTGCTATGATTGAGGGTGCTGCAGGTTTAATGGGTGCAGTGCCTATGGTTGGTGATGCAGCAGCCAAAGGGTTACGTGCTGTTACAAAATCATTTCGTAAACAAGATATAAATCAGGCAGAAAAATTAGTAGACAATCCAGACAAATTAAAAGAATGGCAAGAAGCTAATACACTACCTGAATCTCAAAGACAAAAAAACATACCAGAAGCACAACAAGCTGCAGAAGATTTATTTCAAGGAAAGATAAAATCAAAAGAAGCACGTAAGCGGATTAAGGAAGTTTTTCCAGAACCAAAATTATACACTGCTGAAAATATGCCAGAAATGCCTACAGTAACAGATGTTGTAGGCTCTATGGGAAAAAAAGCAGAAAAGGGTATATTAGGCGTAAAGGGATTTGATTTAGAGCCGGGGCAGCGTGTAGGTGCTAGATTAGACATACCAGCATATAATAATTATGACAAATGGGTTGTGTCAATACACGATGGCAAAATTAGAAATGGTTCTGTTGTTGGTTATGGACAAGCTATTAGGTTAAAAAATATTGAATTTGGTTCAGACCCAGAAGTTGCATTAGATATTGCAAAAGGAAAAAGGGTAGCCAAAAAATCAGGCGAAGAAAAACCAATGGGCAAAGCTACAATTGCTCGTGTGTTTGGTGATTATGTACCAGAAGACCCCTATGAGTTGCAAGCGTTTGCAAAAAAAGTTTTAGCAGATAAAGACTCTGGATGGACCCAAGTTGGTATGAATCCATATAGAGGCAGTTATTTTTATAACAAAGAAACAGGAAAAGTTGTTACACGTGCAGATGAAGTAATTCAAGTTGGCCCATTGGTACTTGCAAAAAATGTAACAGAGCCAAAGTTATCAGAACTAAAAGAATTGTTTAGTCAAAAAACAGCCAGAACAAAAGATGGTAAACTTAGAATTTTTAATCAAGGTGGAGTAGTACCTATGAAACGTATAGCAGAACAAATGGAACTCTTTGAGCCAGTAGAACGTGGCTTTGATGAGGGTGGCCTTATGGAAGAAGGCGGTATGGTTGATGAGGAATCAGGCAACAAAGTACCACCCGGCTCATTGCGTGAAGAAGTACGTGATGACATTCCTGCTCAGTTGAGTGAAGGCGAGTTTGTTTTTCCTGCAGATGTAGTGCGTTACATTGGTCTTGAAAAACTAATGATGATGCGCCAAGAAGCAAAGCAAGGTTTAGCACAGATGGAAGCTATGGGCCAGATGGGTAATAGCGAAGAAGCAACCGTACAAGATGATTTGCCGTTTGATATGTATGACCTTGATGTTGAAGATGATAATAATATGTCACAAGGTGGTATGCCACAACAACAACAAATAAAAGACCCACGAGATACGGTAAAAGCTGGTTTTGTTACTTACAAAGATCAAACAGCTTATGTTCATGATGTTACAAATATTCCTGAAGACATAAAAAATGAAGTACGGGTGGATAGAATATGAAAAAGTCAATCAAAGAACAAACTATTAATGCTTTTCAAACTGGTGGAGTAGTTAATCCACAAACAGGAACATATCAAGTACCCGGCACAGGTATTACTGGTTTTCAACAAGCACCGGGATTAGGTACAGGTTATACCCCAAATCAACCTATACAACCATATTTTACACCAACTCAATTTACACAGGCTCAATACCAAGACCCTTTGCAAGTAACTAATATTCCTACTTTTGCAGACACTGTTGGATCTGGTTTTGGTCAATATGATGAAGAAAGAACATATATTAACGATGCTGGGCAGGTATTAAAAATACCTTTTAAAGATGGTAAACCTTTATTTCCTATTCCTGAAGGATATTCAGAACAAGGTGCAGCACCAACAGAAGAAACACCTTCTACAACTATACCATTAACAGGGCAAACAACAACTAGAGACACTGGCGGTGGTAAAGAAGATACTGCTACAGTAAGCCCAACAACAAAAGCAGCTAGAAATGTGTATAAAGGATACAGCAAAGGTTATGCTGGATTATCAACTGCTTTTGGTAGTGGTACTGGTGGTTTGTCTGAGGCTGCTGCACAAGCTAAAAAAGACTTTGGTATAACGGGACAACAAACAGGTAACTTAGGAAGTTTAGCATCTTTTCTTATGGCATCGGCTGGCGTTCCTATTGGAATAGCGTCTCTTACAGCAGGTAAAGGTGGGTATCTAAATGACACACCAGTAACTCCGGGTGCTATAGGAACTGTATCTTATCAGGATTTAGTAGCCATTGCTAATGGAGAAATACCTGCCCGTGCTGAAGATTTAGTTAATCAACAAACAGCTAAAAATGTTTTAGAGGCTCAATTTAATTATGGGGTTAACTTGAGTGGCAAAATAGGGTATAATAGTGGAGACATTAATCCAGTTACAGGAACACCTGTAAAAAATGGAATGGCAGTAAATTCTGCGTTTGGTCCGGGAGTAACTTCTCCATCTTATGCAACAGTAGAGGATATGAAAAACGTAATACAAAAAGGTTTAGCTGCAGGTTGGCGTGGCGGCTATATAGACAAAAAAGCATATGATGGTCTTTCAGCAAAAGCAAAAGAAAACTATAATAATTTTGACAATACACACCTTCAAAATGATATTATATCAGGTAATTATAAAGGTGAGTATGAAGATGTAGAAGATTACATTAAAGACTCAAAGGCAGCGCAAGAAGCCTATGAAAAAGGTAATCAGCCTATGCAAGATAACATTACTGGTACACCTACCTCTACAGATGTTGATAAAGCCTTTGCTGCTGCTGATGCTGCGTATGAAGCAGGAGTAGATTATGGTGATGAATTTGGTAATATTCCAGAAAGCAGTTATGATGGTGGCGGCAGGTCTGAAGATGCTGATGCAGCAGATGCTGGTCGCAGCGATACTAGCGATAGCGGTTCGTCTTGTTTTGCTGCAGGAACTAAGTTCTTTATGGCAGACGGTTCACTCAAAAATATCGAAGATATTAAAATAGGAGATATTTTACAAAAGGGTGGAAAAGTTAGAACAACTATGGTTGGAGATGGTCTGTACGAAAACTGGTATATGTATGGCACTACAAAAGTAACAGGTACACATACTGTATATGAAAACGGTACATGGAAACGTGTAGCAGATTCAGATAAAGCTATACCAACAGAAAAAGATAAATTTATCTACACACTTGTAAATGAAAAACATCGTTTGATTGCTGAAGATGGTGTTATGTATGGAGATTATGATGAGGTTGACAACCTTGACATAGAAGACGGACTTCTTGAAATGATGAACTTACAAGATTCCGTTGACCAAGCAGCATAAATTAGCTGCATATATGTTGGCTACCTAATCCCCCACCCCGGCGTGGCTACGGTTGGCCCCAACGAAAGGAAGTACAATGGCAGAACAAGCTATTATGGCTGAAGAAATGAAGCCACAAAAGAAAGTTGCGTTTGCAAATCGTAAATACACTAACGAAGAAAAACGCAAAATGGAAGAAGAAGAACTAGAACAGTTAATGAAAGAGCAGAAAGGTGAAGTAGAACAAGAAGCTGCTGAACCAGAAGAAGCTGAACCTACAAACGCAGAAGAGAAAACATTTAAGAAACGTTACTCTGATTTGCGTAGGCACCAGCAACAACAGGCTGAAGAGTTTAAGAAAGAGATTGAAAACCTTAAATCTCAACTCAGCCAAGCTGCACAAAAAGAAATGAAATTGCCTAAGTCGGATGAAGACATTGAACAATGGGCAAAGGATTATCCAGATGTAGCAGCTATCGTTGAAACAATTGCAATGAAGAAAGCACGTGAACAAGCTACTGCGCTTGAAGAACGTATGAAAGCAATTGATGAGTTGCAGTCTAGTGCTTCAAAAGAAAAAGCTGAAGCAGAACTAATGCGGTTACACCCAGACTTTGGTGAAATCCGTGACAGTGATGAGTTTCACGACTGGGCAGAAGAACAGCCTAAGTGGGTACAAGACGCACTGTATGACAATGACAATGATGCACGTTCTGCTGCTAGAGCCATTGACTTGTACAAAGCTGACATGGGCATTAGTAAAGAAAAGCCTAAGTCAGATAAAGCTGCAGCTAAATCGGTATCTACAAAAGACTCACGTAGTAAACCGCAAGATAATGAAGCGAACTCATATCTCAAAGAGTCTGCAGTACAAAAGATGTCACCGTCTGAATACGAAAAACGGTCTGACGAAATCATGGAAGCTATCCGTAGTGGAAAGTTTATCTATGATATATCTGGCTCTGCTAGATAAAAAAGTGTTGACAAATAGTTATTTGTAAGTATAACTATAGTCAGAATAGTGTAACTTTATTGCGCACCTAGTTACACTGTTATTCGCAAACAGCCAAGTCTTACGGATTACCTGACGAACATGGCCCGTTGAATAGTAGGGCGGCCACCTTACTAGAATACGCACCCAAGTGAATCAGCCTCCTGATTAGTCTTGCGAGTTTGTATCTGTAAAATGCTAAAATAGGAGATTTAAAAATGGCATTTACTTCCGCAGCGGGGTATGGCAATCTTCCTAACGGTAATTTTTCACCCGTAATTTACAGCAAACAGGTGCAACTTGCTTTCCGCAAGTCTGCTGTTGCTGAAGCAATCACCAATAACGACTACTTTGGTGAGATTGCGCAAATGGGTGATTCCGTTCGGATCATTAAAGAACCCGAAATCACAGTTAAGGCTTACGAGCGTGGTACAACCATCACTCCGCAAGACCTTGACGATGAAGACTTCAACCTGACAATTGACAAAGCTAACTACTTTGCATTTAAGGTTGACGACATTGAAGAGGCACACAGCCACGTAAACTTCCAGTCACTGGCAAGTGATCGTGCTGCGTACCGTTTGGCTGACCAATTTGACCAAGACGTTCTTGGTTACATGTCAGGATACAAACAGTCTGCACTGCACAGCAATGCTGACACAGTAAACACAACCATTAATGGTTCTGTTGCTGTATCAACTGCTGGTACAGATGAACTGCTTGCATCAATGAAGTTGGACGCATCTGACTTCTCTGACGGTGCAGGTACAGTAGGTAACGCAGGTGAAGCCATTGCTATCCAGCCTCGTACTGGTGGCGCAACTGACGCAACTCCTGCTGCTGGTGATACACACCCATTGACTTTGATTGCACGTATGGCTCGTCTTCTTGACCAGCAAAACGTGGACTCACAAGGTCGCTGGATTGTGCTTGACCCAGTGTTCATGGAAGTATTGAAAGACGAAGATTCTCGTCTGTTCAATGCTGATTTTGGTGGTTCTGGTCTGCAAAATGGTCAGATTGCTACCCAAATCCACGGCTTCCAAGTTTATCAGTCTAACAACTTGCCTTCAGTTGGTACTGGTCCATCATTCGCTGGTGCGAACAGTTCAACCAACTACGGTGTGATTGTTGCTGGTCACTCTTCTGCTGTTGCTACTGCAGAACAGATCAACAAGACTGAAACTTACCGTGATCCTGATAGCTTTGCCGACATTGTTCGGGGAATGCATTTGTATGGTCGCAAGATTCTCCGTCCAGAGGCTCTTGTCAACGCCATTTACCACTTAGCGTAAAGGAGATTAAATCATGGCTTTAGGTGATAATACTCTTCAGGCCGCACGTGGTAATTCACAGCGTGGTCGTAACCCATACTTTGTGTCAACAATTGTAGACATTGCAACAGCATTGTCAGACAAGGGTTCTGCTCTTGCTGCTGCTGATGTAATTCCTGCAATTGCGGTTCCAAAAGGTACTTGCATTTTGAATGCAGGTATCGAAGTTGATACAGCACAAACTTCTGCTTCTGCTCTGACCCTTGATTTGGGTACAGGCGTAGATGCTGACGTTTTTGTAGATGGCTTTGACGGCACATCTGCAGCAGGTGTTGTAGCACAGAACCCAGCAGTGTACCAGCCAGTAATGGCTGTAGCTGATGACAACATTGACCTGAAGATTGCAACTCTTACAGGCACATTGTCAACAGGTAAGTTCCGTGTTTGGGCAATCCTAATGGATTGTACTGATCCCGGTTCACTGACTGCTGCTGAAGTAGATCGTGACACTCTTGCCTAAATAGTTGAGGGGGCAGGGCAACTTGCCCCTTCACTTTTCTTTTGAGGAACCTTAAATGGCTACAACATTTTTACAATTAGTAAATCAAGTAAACAGACGTTTGAATGAAGTTGAACTAACTTCCGCAAACTTTGCAAGTGCGACAGGTTTTTATGCACATGCAAAGGATGCAGTTAATGCATCTATTAGATATATAAATCAATCTGAATTTGAGTGGCCTTTTAATCACAATACACAGACTACCACACTAACGGCTAATCAGAGCCGTTATTCTTTTCCTGCTGACTGTAAAGTAATTAACTTTGATACTTTTAGAATTAAAGAAAATAGTTCATTAGGTAATTCTACTACACGTATACTGCCTATGACATATGAAGAATACTTAGATAAATTTGTAGCACAAGAATATAACAACACCAGTTTTCAAGGTGTTCCCACCCGTGTAGTACATGCCCCTTCCCTTGAATTTATTTTAACACCAGAACCAAACGCTGCGTATGAGTTAGTGTACGAGTACTTTAACTTTTCATCAGACTTGTCTGCAAACAGCGATACAATAGTAATACCAGATAGGTTTGTTCACGTAATTGTAGACGGTGCTATGCACTATGCATATTTGTTCCGTGGTAATACACAAGACGCATTGGTAATGAAAGAAAAGTTTGATGAAGGCATTAAATATATGCGTTCAATGTTGATTAATCGTACACGGTATGTACGTTCTTATATGATTCCGCAAAACACAGGTGGTGGACTTAGATACGGATATTCTTCGATAACATAGGGGTAATTTATGGCTGACGCATGGAAAACCTATGCCGTTGAGTTTCGTGGTGGTCTTATTAGTAATCTATCACCTTTACAGCAAGGTATTAACGCACCGGGTAGCGCAAGAATACTACGTAACTTTGAACCGTCTGTTGAGGGTGGCTATCGTAGAATTGAGGGCTATGACAAATACGACAGTAATATAATTCCGCCTTATGGCGCACCAAAGGTACACGGCGGTAGTCAAAGCGGCACATCACTTACAATAGCGAATATACATCAAACACCAGTCGCAGGTGATGTGTTAACATTTACAGGTGGTGCAGTAGCAGGTGGATCACAGACAGGTACATCACTAGACGTAGATGGATTAGATGTAGCACCATCCGCAAGCGATACATTTACTATAGCAGGTGACACAACTGTATATACAGTAAGCGCAGCAACGGCTCTTGTCGGTACAGCATCTACGCTTACAATAACACCAACACTAGCAGTTACTCCAGCAGATAATGCTGTTCTTAGTTTTAGATATAGTATAGCCACAGGTGGTGTAAGTTTTTCTGCAAGCGTAAACAGAGCAACATTAACACTTGACCAGACAATGGTGGTTAATCCGTCAGATCAAGATGATGTTACGTTTGTATCTACTGTACTAAACTATTTAGCACTAGGCGTAGCAAGTTGGGAAAGCCAAGCCATTGTTGCTAAAAATGATGACATATATAGTACTACAGGTACTGGCTATACTAAAATAAATGTTCCTAGTTATGGTACGGTATTAGTAAACGGTGGAAGTCAAACAGGTTCATCTTTAGCAGTAGATGGTTTAGACGCTACGCCGCAAGCACAAGACCAGTTTACTATTGCAGGTGTAGACTTAGTATACACAGTTACGGCAGCACCTACAGTTACATCGGGTGCAGCGACCATTAGCATAGACCCGGCACTTAACTCTAGCCCAGCAGACAATGCCGCTATTACGTTTATATCTACCAGTAGAGAAGGTGCCTCACGCACACGATTTGCTAAGTACAACTACGATGGTACACAAAAGATTGCTATAGTTGACGGTGCTAATGCACCAGCCACGTATGATGATAGCACATTTACAGTATTAAATGACGCTCCGGCAGATGTAAAAGGCGCATCTTTTGTAAGTAACTTTAAAAATGCTTTGTTCTTTGGTAAAGGAACTAACCTTAATTTTACTGCACCGTATACAGATAATGACTTTTCAGTAGCCAACGGCGCAGGTGCAATTAATATAGGTTCACCCATTACTGGATTAGAAGTGTTTCGTGACCAGCTAATTATTTTTACTGAAGTATCTATACAAAGATTAGTTGGTAACACTATTGCAGACTTTACATTACAACCAGTAACAAACGACATTGGCTGTATTGAAAGTGACACCATTCAAGAAGTCGGTGGTGACATTATGTTCTTGGCACCTGATGGTCTGCGACTGTTGAGTGCAACAGATAGAATTGGCGACTTTGGATTAGGCGTTGTATCTAAGGCTATACAGGATAACTTAACTACATTTATTTCGGCAAACACAAATTTTTCAAGCTGTGTTATCAGAGAAAAATCACAGTATAGAATATTAGGATACAACAACAATATTACACAAGAGAATGCCCAAGGTATTATTGCTACGCAGTTTGCAGAGCAGGGTGGTGCAAATATGCAGTATGCGGAAACAAGAGGCATACGAGCATATGTAGCAGACAGTAACTACCACTTAAATACAGAAGTCGTGGTCTTTGCTAATAATGATGGCTACTTGTATCAAATGGAGTCGGGAAGTGATTTTGATGGTACAGCAATTACAATTACTTTTGCTACGCCATTTATTCCAATTGAAGATCCACGTGTACGAAAAACTTTTTACAAGATATTTTTGTACACAGACCCGCAAGGTAGTGTGGCATTTGATTTAAGTCTAAAGCTAGATTTTGACGAATCTGGCATAATACAACCAGCACCTATTAACATTCAAAACACACAAGGTACTGTTGGTTTCTTCGGACAAGGCACATTTGGTGTAACATCATATGGAGCCAAGCTAGTTAAACTATTTGAAAGTCAAGTTGTTGGTTCAGGATTTGCAGTTTCATTCTTGTTTGATTCTGCTACAGAGGCACCGCCGTTTTCCCTTGACGCATTAACGGTAGAGTATGCCACTAACTCAAGAAGGTAAAAACTATGGGAACAGGATACACTAGAAACGATACAGCTAATAATATTGCTGACGGTAACGTAATTAACGCTGCTGACTTTGATGGCGAATATGATGCCATTGAAGCAGCCTTTAATGCTACCACAGGACATACGCACGATGGTACTGCTGCAGAAGGTGGGCCAATTACGGTGGTTGGTCCTGTGCAAGATGTGGTTGTGTCGTCTACAGAAATGCGTCCTAAGACGACTAACACACTAGACCTTGGTACATCTTCTCTTGAGTATAAAGACCTTCACCTTGCTGGTACAGCTAATCTTGTAAATGTGACTACTACTGGCGATGTTACTCTTACAGGCGCAGCTAATAACGTAGTATTTGATGCCAGCGATAATGCACTGGAGTTTGCGGATAGTGCTAAAGGTGTGTTTGGTACAGGCAATGATTTGCAGCTATACCACGATGGAACAAATAGTTATATTGAAAATAATACTGGCGAACTTTTTGTACAAGGTGATGGCATTACACTTCGTAGTGACACAGGTACAGAAACTTATATTGCAGCAGATGTAAATGGTGCAGTAGAATTATATTATGATAACAGCAAGAAATTTGAAACAACATCAACGGGTGTTGCAATTACAGGTAGTCTTGCACTAGATGGTATACATCTTGACGATACTGAAAAAGCTACATTTGGTAATAGTGTTGCACCCGATTTAGAAATATACCATGATGCTACTAATAGCTACATTGAAAACAACACAGGTGAATTATATGTTCAGGGCGATAACATTACTTTGCGTAGTGACACAGGAACTGAACAGTTTATTGCTATGGACGTTAATGGTGCGGTAGAAATATACCATGACAATGTAAAGAAATTTGATACGGACGCAGACGGTATAAATGTAACTGGGCAGATTGATGTTAGCACAGATGTTAATATTACTGGTGACTTAGATGTTGGTGATGATGTTACGTTATCATCAGATGGTGCTATAATTAATTTTGGTGCAGCCCCTACTGATGTAACACTTACCCACGTAGCAGATACTGGTCTTACACTTAATGTAGAAAACTCTACCACCAATGCTGTTACTGACGTTCTTAAACTGCAAGCACAAAGCAGTGGTACACCTGCTGTGGGCATTGGTACTGGTATTGAGTTCTCTACAGAAACTGCTTCAGGAACGCTTGAAACAGGCGGTGTAGTTGAATCTGTAACTACTGGATTAACTCCGGGTTCTGAAGAATTTGACCTCATATTTAAAACCATGTCATCTGGTGCTGCTGCTGCAGAACGCTTGAAGTTAAATGCTTCTGGTGCTACCGTTGGTAATGTTAATGTAAATGGTAACACGGTTAGTAGTACAGACACCAATGGTGATATTAACCTGTCACCAAATGGAACTGGTACAGTTGTAATTAACACAGACCTTGATGTTGATAACATTAACATTAATGGTAACGCTATTACAAGCACGGATGCTAACGGCAATATTGCCCTTACACCAAACGGAACTGGTGAAGTTGATATTAGCAAAGTCGACATTGACAGCGGTGCTATTGATGGTATCACATTAGGTACAAACAGCCCGGTTACTGAAGCACAGATAGATAACATCAACATCAACGGTAATGCTATCACATCAACAGATACAAACGGCAACATTACACTGACACCAGATGGTACAGGTGAAGTTGATATTAGCAAGGTTGACATTGATAGTGGTGCTATTGATGGTGTAACCATTGGTACAAATAGTGCTGTAACCGATTTACGTGTAGATAATATTCAAATTGATGGAAACACAATATCAAGCACAGACCTCAATGGTAATGTTACTATTACGCCTAACGGAACAGGTGATGTTAACGTAGGTGTGTTTACTTTTGACGCAGATCAAAGTGTAGGCGTAGGTCAAGATAATTATGTGTTGACATATGATAATACTGGTGGTAAAATACAACTTGAAGCATTACCGGGAACAAGTATATCAAGTGACACATCACCTGCTTTGGGTGGTACACTTACTGCTGATGGCTTTAACATTGAGTTTGATGACAGTGGTGCAGCAACAGATGACCGCTTGCGGTTTGGTACAGGTAATGATTTAGAAATTTATCACAATGGTACAGACAGTATTATTGATAATGCTACGAGTGAAGGTAGTATCAAAATACAAGATACTTCGTCTACTGTAGTAGAGATTGATGCTGCAGGTGTAACGGTAACAGGACGTGCTTTAAGTTCAGATGGAACTGACGCTATAACAACCGACTCACCAAGTGCCAATGTCATCACTTTTGATTTGACTGACAACACCAATTTCCAAGCTACCACAACAGGTGATGATGAACTTACCTTTAGCAATACTGTAGCTGGTCAATCAGGCAATATCTTCTTAACTACTGGTGGTGGCACAATCAGTGCTAACGCTATGGTAGCTATTAACGCAGATGCCTTAACAGCATTAGCTACTGCTGGCGTATATCACCTAGCATACTTTGTAAAAGCTGCAACAGGTGACAATAGAGTTTTGGTTTCTGTATCAGGGGCATTAACATAAGATGAGCATTCTTCAAGCTAACGGTGCTGGACTAGGCGGTGCTGGTGATCCCGGTGGCGCACTTGCTGGTGGTGCGCTTTTAGGTAGTTATGCTATTAATCAATCCTTGAGATTTGATGGTAGTACTTCATACCTAGAATTTACACCAAGCAGTGCTGCTACGGATAGTAGCAAGATGACCTTTTCAACGTGGGTTAAAACGTGGGGTTCTGGGATAGGTGATGGGTATATCTTGTCTGCTGGCTCTAGTTACATTGATGGCGTTGGATATCAAAGCCTAAATAACTTTACATTTGCTCGTAATGGTACAACAGCAGTTACTGGTAACGCCGTTAGGCGTGACCCATCAGCTTGGTATCATCTATATGTAACTTATGATGCAGACGGAGAGTCTAAAGTTAAAATTTATGTTAATGGTGAATTAGACAATGAAGCCTCACAATCAACAGATTTAGGTAAACTTGGTGTTAATGGTCAATTACAAAGAATTGTCCGTAAATCAAATGCATCCACATATTTAGACTTATATCTTGCCGAAGCACATTTTATAGACGGTTCAATTGTACCTATTAGCACTTTTGCTGAAACAATAGATGGAGTGTGGGTTCCTAAAGAAACATCGGGAATTACTTACGGCAACAACGGTTGGTATCTTCCATTTACACAAGATGTTACAGGTGGAAATAGTATAAACTTTGGAACAGCCCGTACTGCTGCAGTTACTTATTCGGATGCCGCCTCTTTTGTCATTGGTGCATCAGATGATTTTACTATTGAGTTCTTTTTCAAGACACAAGATGTAGGTGCTAACTACGGTAATTTTATGGGTGATTATGCAACAAGTTATCACTTAATTGGTTATGATTTTAGAAGTTCAACTAGAAATATTTATTTTTACTCAGGTAATGGGCAATCATTAGCTTGGGCTGTAGCTGGTAACGTTACTTTATCTAACGGCACTTGGCATCATATGGTATTTCAAAGAGATGGCACAACATTAAGAGCATATATTGATGGTACAAGGTTAACGTCTATTTCAAATGTATCTTCTAGCTGGACTTTATCAGATGGAAAGGCAACAAATTTTAACAAAGCCTATAGTTCAAACGATACTATTTTAGGCGATCCACATGGGCAAGGTATGAGTGGGTCACTAAGCAATGTTAGATATGTTATTGGCAACACTGTTTATGCTGATGACGATAATAACATTACTGTTCCAACAACAACTTTAACAGCAGTTACTGGCACTAAATTATTAACTGCTGTAAATGCTACACTTGGCGATGACATCAGCACCGAAAATAATGATGGTACTACAAGTGGTTCTCCAACTTTAAGTTATGATAGCCCATTTACGACTAGCAATTTTTATGATGATGCGTCTGGTAATGGAAATCACTGGACTGCATATAATTTAGATGAAAATGATGTCGTGCCGGATAGCCCGACTAATAATTTTCCAACAATAAATTCAGTTTTCCCACACGCTAATATGACTTTTAGCGAAGGAAATTTGCGGCATACAACATCAACAAATAATAGAGGTGTTGTTGCCAACATTCTTTTGCCTAAGTCTGGTAAGTGGTATTGGGAGCATTGGTCAAAATCTTTTAACTACTCAACTGATAACGAATTGCACGCTGTAGGCATCAATGTACCGACTGTTGATATAGATGGAAGCAGGGGTGGTTGGGATACTGGTGTAACTCTTTCGTCCAGAAATGGTCAAAAGAATGTTGAAGGAACTAGAACAGCATACGATTCTATAACAGGCTGGGCTGAAAATGAAGGATGTGGAGTTGTATTTGATGCAGATGCTGGAACTATTGCTTGGACAGTAAATGGCGGCTCATTAGGTAGTGCAGTAACTATACCGTCTGGAACAGATATTGATTGGATACCATTTGTCGGTATGGGCGGCGGCACTTCAAGTGAAGTGGGATTTTTTAACTTTGGGCAAGATGGCACATTCGCTGGCGAAACAACATCTGGTGGATATTCAGATGCAAATGGCTATGGTGATTTCAAATGGCAACCGCCAACAGGTGCATTAGCCTTATGCACAGCCAACCTTCCAGATTCAATTATTGGCCCCAACAAAAGTGAACAAGCTGACGATTACTTTGAAACTATACTTTACACAGGCAACGGTGCAACACAACACATTGGTTCAGGTGGCGCACAACATCCTATAGATGTTACTACTATTGCTAATGGTCTTCTATTTGATAGAGCAGGTGAACACGAATTAGCTAGAACATTTGGTTCAGGTGGCAATAGACGAAAGTGGACATTTAGCACTTGGATGAAACGAACTGATCTTTTAGCAAGTGGAAATGATCATTATATATTTGGTACAAATACAGGTGCTGCCGATAGCACTTTTATGATGTTAGTTTGGAGAGCAACGGATGCTTTAACAGTTACTGGTCAATCAACATTGTGGTTAAAGTCTAATAAATCTTTTCAAAGTGTCAGTGATTGGTATCATATTGTATGGGTGTTAGATACAGACAATGCAACTGATGCTGAAAAAATGCGTTTATACGTAGACGGTACAGAAATAACATCGTTTGCTACTGACAACAGATTATCTTTATCTGGAGATCAAGCAGTAAATGCGGCTGTTGAACATAATCTTGGTGTGCATCCTTCTGCAACAGGGTATGGGCTAGATGCATACTTAGCAGATACTATTTTTGTAGATGGACAAGCATATGGTCCAGAAGAATTTGGACAAGTAGGGTCTAACGGGTATTGGATACCTAAAGCGTATAGTGGAACATATGGTAGTACAGGTTTTAGATTAACATATGAAGGAACAGGAACGGCTACCACAGCGGATGGTACAACAGCGCAAACAAATATTGGTGATGACCAATCAGGATCGGGAAGAAATTTTGGTATTATAGGTAGCACAATTGATTCACACGATGTAAAAACAGATAGCCCTACACAGAACTTTAATACATTTGACCCTAAAAACTCTTATAGTAGTGGCTCACGTCTTTCAGAAGGTAATTTAAGATATACTCATGATGGTGCTAATGGACACCATACTACTACTTTAGCTTTTAACTCTTCTGGTAACTGGTATTGGGAAGTAGACCTAACTAATTTATCTACTGCTTGGATGGGTATAGTTGATGCAAACCAAAGCTGTACAGGTGCTGGAAGCATTAATGGATATTTTTGGTATCCTCAAAATGGTTATAGATCAGAAAATCCTTATGGAACATCTGATGCTTGGATAGGTACTACTGCAACAACTGGAGATATAATTGGTTTTCAAATAAAAAATGAAGTAATGACTATATATAAGAATGGTGTATCTTTAGGTAGTCCATTTACTATTGCACCCGGATCTTATAGACCATTTACTATGTCCCCCGGTGCAGGAACTGGAATTAGTACATTTAACTTTGGTGCTGATGATACTTTTGCTGGAAGTAAAACATCAGGGTCAGCAGCAGCTTCAGATGCTAATGGCTATGGTAGTTTTTACTACACGCCACCTACTGATGCATTAGCAATAGTAGATGACAACATTCCAGTAGAAGGTATAGTTGCGCCGGATTTAGTGTGGATTAAAAATAGAACCACTGCTTCAACAGACCATTATCTTGTAGATTCTGTTAGAGGTGATTATAAGCAGTTAATATCAAATTCAAACGCCATAGAAAGTACAAATACAAATAATGGTACAAAACTTGAATACAATGGTTTTACAATTGGAGCATTAGGAGATACTAATACAAGTGGTAATAGTTATGTAGCTTGGACTTGGAAAGCTGGTGGTCCTTCTCCTACACAAACATATACAGTAAAAGTTGTATCCGACAGTGGTAACAAATTCAGGTTTGATGATTTTGGAACAAGTGCAGTAACATTAAGTTTACAAGAAGGTGGCACATATACATTTGACCAATCAGACAGTAGTAATGCCACACATCCACTTCGCTTTTCTACTACATCAGATGGAACACACAACAGTGGCTCAGAGTATACAGTAGGCGTAACAACTTCGGGAACACCGGGTTCTGCTGGCGCAAAAACAGTTATAACTGTAGCTGCAGGTGCGCCAACTTTGTACTACTATTGTTCAACACATAGTGGTATGGGTGGACAAGCTAACACTACAGAAACACACGGGTCATCAAATTTTAAAGGTTCTATACAGTCTGTTGTATCAGCTAGTCAGGATGCAGGGTTTAGCGTGGTCAGTTATTCAGGTGTAAATACTACCACTGGGCAAACATCAACAATAGGTCACGGCCTTGCTTCGGCACCTGAACTAATCATATGCAAACGCCTAAACGATGCACAAAGCTGGTCGGTTGGAAGCACTGATATTGGCAACTTTACAACAAGTAATGTTTATAGTTTAGATAGCACAGGTGCGCCAGCAACAACGTGGGCAGATGAATGGGGTGCAAACCCAACTAGCACAGTTTTCACAACTGGCTATTCAAACAGAACGAATATTAGCGGCGGCGATTTCATAGCCTACTGCTTCCACAGCGTGGATGGCTTCAGCAAGACTGGTTTATATGTCGCCAACAATAGTGCAGATGGCCCTTTTACCTACACAGGGTTTAGGCCAGCATGGGTTATGATAAAAAACACAAACAATGGGTCAGTAAATTGGTTAATACTGGACACAGATAGAAGCACGTTTAATGAAATGAACGATTTTTTATATCCAAATACAGGTGGTGCAGAAAGCGCAAGCACTGTTTTGAAAGTAGATTTTTTAAGCAACGGCTTTAAGATTAGAAACGCCTCCTATGGCGAAACAAACGCCGCCGCTGGACATAATTTTATCTACCTCGCCTTTGCCGAAACCCCATTTAAATATGCCAATGCACGATAGGAGAATATAAATATGCCTTGGAAACACGAACTACTAACTTTAAAGCCGGGAAAGGCTTGGACAGACACGGAAGGTCGGTTGCATTCGGCATTGTGGATGCGTTATTCTGACCAAACAAAAGCGAGGTACAACATCATTTGGGAAGAGCCACCTGCAAGCGCAGCACCCTTCGACAATCGTTTCTATTGGGGGCGTGATCTTGATGGCACATTAATACCAAGATCACTAACTGACATCAATGAAGTTGATGACAATAACAATCCAGTTTTAGATGAAGATGGTAATCAAGTCATAACGCTTGGCCTCAAGTCTATACATAAAGCAAAGACAAAAGAAACAGCAGGTTCACTTCTTTCGCCAACTGACTGGCATGTCGTAAAGGCTGCTGAAGTATCCGGGTATACTGTACCCAGCACAATCACAACTTATCGTGCAGCAGTACGCACAGCCAGCAACACAATAGAAACTGCCATAGACAATGCTGCAGACTTGGATGCTTTCATTGCATTGTTCGATGTGCCTGTAGATGCTGATGGAAATCCAACTGGTAATGCTCCTATTAACGACTGGCCTGACGAGATTTAATCATGGAAATGACAAACCTTATTGATTTATTGCTTGGTGTTGTAGTAGCTGGTGTTGCTTGGTTTCTTAATGAACACAGCAAAGAACAAAAGCGCATAGGTATTTTGCTGAACAAAACACGTGAAGATTATGCAACTCGCATGGAATTACGTGATGATATGAATAAGGTTATGGACGCACTGCATCGTGTGGAAGATAAACTAGATAAAGTATTGAGTAGGGAACTGTAAAATGGCAATGTTTAAAGCATTTAAACCTAGTGGCATGGAGAAGATAGCACGGTCTATGGGCTATCAAGGTAATATGCAGGGGTTCCAAGACTTCCTTGCACAAGACCCTATGCGACAGCAGAAGATGAATGACTACACAAACAAAGCTATGCAAATGGCTAAAGGTGGTGTGGTTAAAATGCAGACAGGTGGTACACCACAATCTGAATCTCAAATGTCGGGTGTAACTGACTTTAGTGTACAGCAAATGTATGATCCTAAACTAACAGAAGATCAAATTACAAAGGCACAGTTTATTCCTTACGATACATCTCAAGATATTGCTGCAGGAACTGGAACAGTAACAGGACAAGTGCAAACACCTACAGCTATGGCATTGACAGCCCAAGCGCAACAACCCGGACAAACTACAGCTAATTTAGTGCAAGCAGACACTGCTGCTGCTGACGTAGATGCTGCTGTATCTGCTACACAAGCAGCACAGTCAGACCCAAATGACCCAAGACTGCAAGTCACTGCCGCACAGCAAACACAATCGTCTGTAGGTAATTTACAAGCAGCACAGGGTAACGCAATACTTATTAACAATCCTGTACAACGTCAGATACAACAAGGTGAACTGATTAGTGGTACAGGTGTGGATGCTACTAAAGCCGCACAAGTAGCTGCACAAACACAAGCTGCAGCAGCTACGGCTAATCCATCTGCTCAAACTATGGTGGCTACACAACTTGATGGATTAATGCAACAGTTCCAAGGCGGTGCTACACCAGCATGGGCTGCAGGGGCCATGAGAGCCGCTACATCAGCTATGGCGGCACGTGGGCTAGGTGCATCATCTCTTGCTGGTCAAGCCGTTGTACAGGCCGCTATGGAGTCTGCAATGCCTATTGCAATGGCAGATGCAAAAACTGTTGCTGCTTTTGAAGCACAGAACTTATCTAACAGGCAGCAGTCTGCAATGCTTGCAGCGGAACAACGTGCTAGGTTTATGGGTCAAGAGTTTGACCAAGCGTTTCAAATGAAAGTAATGAATGCTAGTAAGATTAGTGATATTGCTAATCAAAACTTTACAGCAGAACAGCAGGTACAGTTAGAAAACTCTCGTGCCGCTAACACAGTGAACCTACAGAACCTATCAAATAAACAAGCATTGGTTATGGCTGAAGCATCTGCATTAGCACAGCTAGACACAGCTAACCTATCCAATAGACAACAAGCTGCAGTACAAAATGCGCAATCATTCTTGCAAATTGATATGGCTAACTTATCTAATAGACAACAAACTGAATTGTTTCGTGCGCAGCAACGTGTGCAAGCAATGTTTACTGACCAAGCTGCAGAAAATGCAGCACGTCAATTTAATGCATCTAGCCAAAATCAAGTCGATCAATTCTTTGCTAATCTATCCAGTCAGGTAGCACAGTTTAATGCTACTCAGCAAAACGCACAATCGCAGTTTAATGCAGGGCAAGCTAATACAATTAACAGATTTAACGCAGAGTTAAATAACCAACGTGACCAGTTTAATGCACAAAACCAGCTTGTAATTGCTCAATCAAATGTGCAATGGCGTAGACAATTAGCCACTGCAGATACTGCCGCACTTAACAGAGTCAATGAATTAAACGCTGCAGCTACGTTAGACATAGGTAAACAGGCTTATGATAACCTATGGAACTTTTATGCTGATACGATGGAGTGGGCGGTAACTGCTGCAGAAAATTCTCAAGACAGAATTGTTGATATGGCTATAGCAGAGTTAGATGCTAAGACACGTAAAGAAGTTGAAGAAGAAAGATCAAGCACTTCAAATGGTCAGGCTGTTGGTGGTTTGATTGGTACGGTCTTGGGTGCTGGTATTCAATACGGTTTTGGTAATCTGTTTTGTTGGGTGGCTCGTGAAGTATATGGTAAAGGAGATCCACGTTGGTTTGTATTCCGTACATGGATGCGATATGACGCACCAGAGTGGTTACAAAAATTATATAAGAAACACGGTCAAGCATATGCTAAGTTTATTAGCAACAAGCCTGCACTTAAATGGCTTACCAAAAAAGCAATGGATATTATTGTAGAAAGAAAAAGGGTGAAACAAAATGCGTACGTATAATCCTGTACTATCCACGTACAAAACAATATCAAAGCAAGTAGAAGAAATGTCTCACGTTAAAGAACCAAAGAAAACTTTAAGTGGGCTTCTTGCGCCTAGACGTAAAGAAGAACAAAAAGAAAATGATATGGATAGTCCAGTAATGCGTGTTGCTTCACACTTTAAAATATTGCGTGATAAAAGGAACGAAATAAATGGCTCGTAGTACTGATTTTTCATTTGATGCTCCAATACCCGGTATGTCTTTAACTGCAGAGTTTGGTGCTAGACCTTGGCAATCTCCACCACAAATTGCATCAGTAGATGATGCTATTGAGTATTACCTTGAACGCATGTCTAACGATGATTTTACTGACCAATTAATTGATGTAATGGAAATGGGTGTTCCTGTAGCTGATGTAGCAAATACACTGCAGCTTGGTGCAGTTATGGAAGGTGTACATACAATTGATGTGGGTATTCTTGTAATGCCTTTGTTAGCAGAAATGATGATGCTTATAGGAGACAGTGCAGGTGTAGAATATGAATCTGGTTTAGAAGACAATCCAGATAAAGACAGGGTAAGACGCAGCCTCGTAGAAAAAACACTGCGAAAACTAGAGAATATGGACAGTGTTAAGAAAAATGATGAGACACCAGACGAAGAAGAACAAGAAACTGAAGAGCCTTCAACTGGATTAATGGCACGGAGACAATAATGAAGATTAGATTGGCTGATGTAATTGGCGGTGCTGCTAAAAGTTTAGACCAGCGTTTGCAAGATGATATGCGGCGTACAGAAGAACGTGCAGAAAACGTGGCTAAAGAGCGTAGATTAAAACGAGAAGCCCAAAAAGCAAAAGAAGAAGAGTTTGATCAAGCGATGACAACATACGTTGAAGGTATCCAATCTACTCTAGGCCCAAACGCTACCTATACAGATGCCGTTAGGATTGTTAAAGATTATGGTGGTAATTTAGCTGGTGCAGAACGTGCATACAAAGCATTTACTGAAAGTGCAGATGCAGGTATTGATGTTAGTACACTTGTTAAATTTTCTCAGGGGACAGATTCGGCAACTCTTCCAGAGTTAATATCTAGTATGCGTCCTGCAGGTACGTCTATGCAACCGTTAGGTGCAGGTGATGTCGTAGGTACAGGCTTTTTAAAGGGGGTAGATTTATCTGAACGGATTAATCAGCAGGTTCCTATTACTGCACAAACTAGACAATCCTTTAATATTGGTCAAGCAACGGTTGATAGAAAAGGTTTGTTAGCTGGTCTTGAAGGTCAGGCTAAAATAAGCGATGCCAACAAAAAGAAAAGAAATACAACATATACCGCATTGCACGTTGAGTTAACTGAACGGATAATGGCAGAACAAGATAAGCCTAATCCTAATCAACAGTTAATTGATGACTTAACGAAAAAACGTAAAGAAGCCCACACACAATGGCTAGAGTTTCAATTAAGAGAAGGCGGTGCCACTGACTCTGCAGGTCAGTTTGATAAAGATTTGGTGACAAGCATACCCACTATTATCAAAAGCTATGCGGATACTGCAATGTCTAAATTTGCAGTAAAAGGTATTGATGGTAAAATTACTACTGTCATAGCTGGTAACGAAGGCGAAGCATTTGACTTAGAAAAATCAGCGTATCAAGAAATTATAGATACGGGATATGCAGATGCTTCAAAGTTTGGTTTGTTGCATCAAAACGCAAGAGCCGCTATAGCCTCTGTCGATAGGCAAATTTTAGCTTTTAAAAATAAAGCAGAGGTAAATTATAACAAATTGCGTAACGAAGACCCCAATTTAGTTGGGTCTGGTTATACAAAATTTGTAGACTTAACTAATCAACAAAATGTTACTATGAGCAGTTTAAAGGAACGTGCTAACGCTGGTGAGTTTAGTAAAAATGCTGTTGTTAAATTTACAACAACAAATACAGATGGACAAGTAGGTACCGTAAAATTATTGTGGACAGGATATAAATTTATATGACCTTAGAACAACAAAGTCAGACTGACGCAGAACTTGAGGCGTTAATTAATCAACAATTTGAAGTACAAAATCAGATTGATAATGATGTTCAACCTGATCTTGTTGTCACTCCTAATGTGCCTGTAGTGCAAGAAAAAGAAGTAGAACCTCAATCAGACGATGAGTTAAATCAGCTAATAAACAACTCTTTTGAACCTGTAGATACTTACGTCCCACCACAAGACCGTGCCGAAAAAGATCCAATGATTCCTCAGTTTAATGATGAGGGCGAGGTTGTTTTAGTGCTACGTCCTACTGAGCCTGAACAGCCTGTTGATACAGAAGCACTGTCTCGTTATGAGAAAGCAGTAGCCGAAGCTGATAGCACAGAAGCAATGTTGAACGAAGTTGCAATGGCTGTTGATTTCTCTTATGAAGAGGAGCAGGCGGCAATAGAAGAGGCTAGACAGCAAGCAGAAATACGGGAAGCCATGATTGGCAGGACGGGTTTAGACTTTGCGTTGCCAGAAATAGACTTAGATGAAGATGTAATTGTAAACAATGCTCGTAGAGATAAAGCTATTGAAACATTAGTCATACCTAAGATGGATGATGGTCCACTCAAAGACTTTATAGCTTACGGTGGTGCTGATGCATTTGATGCTATGATTTCTTTAGGCATGTCTATGCAACAAGCGGGTGCTGCGAGTGTAGATGCTGCTCAGTCATTCTTTGAAACATGGAAAGAAACCAACGAAGCAAGCTATGATTTTTTTAATGAATATATAGCTGCAGGTGCTAAACAAAGTCCTAAAAATGCAGCAGAACAATGGGGTAGAGAAATGATAAATTTCTTTACCATGCTAGAGGCTATTCCTGTATTGGGTTCTGTGTCCACATTAGGTAGGCAGTATAAAAATGCAGCAAAAGCTGCTACAGCAGAGGCTAAGAAAATAGCTAATAATAAAAGGTTTAACCTTGGATTAGCCACAGCTAACACAGCACAACAGAAAAAAATAAAGCGTGGCGAAGCTAAAAAAGTAGCTGACGAAAATCAAGCAATACGTGAGCAACTCATTATGAGTTTTGAACAGGCAATTGGCGCACGTAGTAAAGATGCATATGATGCTGCAGGTAATCCCGTAATCATTGATAAGGACTTACTTATATCTATAACAGATGATGGTGTAATTAAGTTAGACAATCCTGCAGCCAAAGAAGCTGCTCGTAAAAAGTTAGCTGAGTATGGCTCTAGTAAGCGTAGCGATAGAGCGTTGGAAGCATTTGGTCTTAAAGATGCGCCAGAAGATGACATTCCTGATTTTCTTATCAACGATGATGGCGAACTCACTATACCTATTATTAAAGCAGAGAACCTAGACTCTTTTACAGCTATTGCTAAAGAGTTATTGGACAGAAAACCAGAACTTTATGACCCGTCAAAGGGTTTGGTGGATAATCTGTTTGAGTTTTCTGTTAACAAGGACATCATACCAGCAGATGAATTGTTAGACTTGCTCAACAAGTATGATATTAACTTTGAAGAGTATGCTACAATGATGCTAGGCTCTGCTTCTGAAGCAGGTAGAGTACTAAACAAGTTCTCTCAAATCTCTCAACGTGTAAAACCTGCCAGTGCCAAACGTGCAGCAGAAGAAAAAGCATTCTTCGATAGCATGAATGGGTTTCAGAAGTTTATCGTGCGTGTGGAAAACATTAGGCGAGGACTCTTGGTATCGCAGTTAGCTACTGCAGGTAGAAACCTGTCATCTGCTGTTGCACGTGCGCCTCTTGAAGGTTTAGGTAACATGATGGATACTGCGTTATATAATTTTAGTAACGCAAAAGGACCAGCAACCAGTCTAGCTGCTGGTCTTAAAACATTTAAACCGGGTGAAGGTAACTGGACAGGTAGCTTTAGACATATGCGTTATATGTTTGACCCTACAAAGATGCGTGACTCTAAACAGATAACTGATTTTGTGTTAAGCAACGACAAATATGCATCACAATTTGACATGATGTTTAATACTATTAACGAAATTCGTAAAAGCACAGGCGCAGGTAAGGCAAAAACAAAGTTTGGTAGAGGTGTAGATGCTGTATTAAATAAAGCTGAAGCAGGTGTTGACATCCTGAACTTGCCAAACAGGTGGCAGGAGTTTCTTATACGCAGGGGTGCTTTTACAGGTGAACTAGAACGCCTTGTGCAAAGAGAATACGGCATTGATTTAGTACAGGCATTAAATAATGGAAGACTGCCTGACCTTATGAATGATGCCTCTGACCTTGTACCTAAAGGTAAGCGGTCATTTAATGACTTGGTAGCAGACGCTACAGACAAAGCACTAGACATTACATATGCAAAGCAGCCTGACGTGCCTGTATTTAGGACGATTACATCTTTCATTACACGTAGCGGCTTGACTGCTGTTGTTCCGTTCCCACGCTTTATGTTTAACAGCATGGAACTTGCAGGCAACTATTCTGCTGGCGCATTTGCTCCTGTTATTAAACGTAGTATCGCTGCTGCAACTGGTGATTTTGCCACAGCAACAGGCAAACTAACTAAGAAAGACCGCCAACAAATATCCCGTAACATTATCGGTGCGGGTATAATACTTCCTGCAGCTATGATGTATAGAAGCGAAAAGTATAATGACGATGTACCGTCTGACTACAAGATGCTAAAGACGGACAATGGACTCATTGATACTACACCACAGTCACCTATACTAAGACAGGCACTGTGGGTAGCAGAGGCTATTCATCGTGGTATGTTATCTAAAGTGGGTGGCCCTGAAGGTGACGGTACATTCCGTAACTGGCTAGACTTTGATGACATGAAACAAACTTTCTTAGGCACGAATGTTAGAACAGGTACAGGCGCAGTTATCTTTGAAGATATAGCCAAGATGATTTCTACGGCTGACTCTATTGGCGGTGAGAAGGGTAAAGAAATGTTGGGTGAAGCACTGGCAGAGTATGGTGCCACTTACCTGACCCCTCTTACACAGGTCATAGAGATACAGCGCATACAAGGCTCACGTCCGTCAGTGTTTAAGGATGTTCGTAAAGAAGCATTAATAGGTAAAGACCCTAAGACTGGTGAAGAGTTTGAAGGGCCGTTCATGCGGGGTGTTAAAACTGTAATTGACAGACGTGGGTTTGGTGACATCTTTGACCCCGGCTCACAGGAAGATTTACCTGCACGTGAAACAGTGTTCCAAGAGGAAGGTAAGCCACGTGAACGTATTGGCACGGCCCTTAAATTATTTACAGGTATTGGTTTGAGCGAAGAGTTAAGTGAAGCAGGTCAGTTCATGGAAGAACTAGGCTATCGTGACTTTAAAATACCTAGTCGTACTATCTCAAAGGGCTTTAATCAGTACGAGACACGTTTCTTGAGAAGGATGCTGCCCTCTATCGTTGAGGTAGTTAAGAGTCCAGAGTTTGTATCTGAAGCTAGACAAAGAGCAAGACAAAACAAAGAGCCTAATGTTAAGGCGTTTGTTAATAAGGAAAGAATTGCCTATATAGATGCTGCAATCAAGACATATAAGTCGCAGATAGATGATTATATTGCAGACAAAGACGCTGGGGATATGGTTACACCAGATGGTTCACCTATTGACGGTAATCTAACTATGTATCTACGGCTTATGCAGCAATACAGAAGGTTATCTCCATCAGCACGAGACAGAGCATATCAAAATCTACCACTACTGATTCGTGAGGGTAATCTAAAGAATAAAGAACCTAATCTTGGCGATCCAGAACATCTAGCTGCGATGGTTGCGTTTGCAAAGGCACAACCAAAGCCATAAATAAAGGGGGCAATTAAGCCCCCTCTTCATATGCAGTCACATATATCATTAGCTAGTCCCATACCAAATGCATACAGCAACCAGCCAATGATAACAGCAAACGGTGTGTACCTAACGATTGTCACCGTCACCCTGTAAACGATTCCTAGCCTTCCTGTCAGCCAGTTTCTCCAAGTTGTCTTCCATGATTCTACCAAGGTTCATGTCCACTTCTTTAGCAAGCATGGCGCAATACCACATAACATCTCCAATCTCGTGACCAATAGCATTTAGTTTAGCATGATAGTCTTCTCTATCCGCACCGTCACGAATCAGTTTCTTTGCTTTGTTAGCAATCTCACCAGCCTCACCAGTCAACCCCAATGATAGATATTCTAGTGCTTTATTATCTGGGTATATTGCCGTTTCTGCAGCCCTTGTTTGATACTCCGTTGCTGTAATATTACTCATGTATCTCTCCTTCATCCACTGTTCAGCTTCTTCCTTTAGATTCATTCCACTGCACCTCTTCTAGCTGCTCATAGTAAGCATCGTTCCAACCACGCTGCCACTCTCTATATTGCATGGTGTTAGGGTCAATGTTAGGACGGTTCTCTTCAAAGAGTATTTGCTTGCCTCTCTTAACAAGCCTACCACCACGCTTAAACGCATCATAACCCCACTGGTATTGGATACGCAGTGGAGCATCATATTTACTCAGGTTATTACGCCGCATTAGCTAACTCCTTTTTAAACTGGTCAAACAATGTTTTTGTTTGATGGTTGAAAATCTTTATGGCTGTTACGTTATCAATCTTAAACCATTCTCCCTTACGTTCATCCGCAAAGTGCTGAAATATCTTATGCATCTCAGCCTCTTTACTATGTCGGTTATCCGTTTCAAGACGGGCAATGATACGGTAGTCACGAAAAGGCGATGACGTTTGGTATCCATTACAACGGTCATCAGCATTTACTGCTTTGCCTACCTTTACCCATCCTGTCCACGCATCATTAACAATGGCGTAGACTTCGCCCTCTTTTGTGGATTCAATCTGTTCGTGCGACCATGCATCATCAAGTGACTTGTATCGTCCGGGCTTATGCAATGGATGTTTCTTGGAAATCTCTTTACCGTTAACGTACATTCTTTGTGCGTCACGCTTACGAACCGAATCTGGATTGTCCTTGTAGTACATCGGCTTCCCTGTGTATGGATTTGGTTTAAATCTTTCCGGCATCCTGTTTCTCCTTTTCTTTCTGTTTCAACCATTCTTCTCTGCAAGGGTGATGAGCAGGTGGGTTATGTTGTACCCACCCGTCACCTTTCTTCCATACTACACTCATGCTGCAGCAATGTCAACTATTTCACATACACCTGCAGTACAAGCCAGTTCACGCCCACCTGATGTAGTATCTTCCTTTTCAAATTCCTGAAGCAAAGACCAGTCTACATTCTTTGGCATCTTAGCTGCCCACTCTTTATATGTGTCAGCATTAATGTCCTGATAAGGTGCTTGTTGATATGTATGCTCACTGAATGGCAGGAAGCTGATACCAGATACCTCATCAAAGTGTTCGTACACCCACGCACCTACAGCCATCCATTCATTCTCTTTGACAGAGATGGTGACTGACGGTTTGTGTTCGCACCAGTGACGTTGATAGGTCAGCCATAGTTCAAGCTGCTCAATGGCTGTCATACCTGTGCGTGTCACTGCGTTCTTAGGTGACTTCATAGGGAATGAAAAGACGGTAGTGCTGTCGGGCTTCATTACGTCTGGCTCATTAGGTATGCCCTGTGAAATCAAGAACTGTGTTAATGGGTCTTTATTGTCCCCACGGACAGTGCGAATGTAGTATGGATTATGTCGAGCGTGGATGCCAGAAGCACTATCCACAAGCTGTGATACTGTGCCACTAGGCTTGACACAGGTAATAGCTGCTGACTGATTGATGCCAAGCTGTTGTGCCATAGCTGCGTTAGCTTCAATGGCAGTAACACGTAGCATCTCAAGTGTGTCAGCTACTTCTTTACCTTTGTGCAGCGCAGCACAGTCCATGATGCCTGTCAGTGATACACCAAGCAAGCGTTCTTCTTCTGTATTATTCTTCCAAATCTTACGCAGATAACGGAAGTTTGTTAGCGTAGCTTGGAATGTACCAAGGATTGTAGCTAGGCGTACCTTCTCTTTCAAGGATACAAGTGTATCAGTTTCACGTGCAACAACCTCTGACAAGTTACAGAACTGGTATGGACGTAGGATAATTTCAGAACAAGGGTTACAACCAAAGTCCTGATCAGCATCACGTCTACCGTTCTTAGCTGCTTGCTTCTTGGATGATTCACGATTGAAGATACCACGCTCACCTGACTTACTGTCATACAGAGCCAGCCATTCACGCATAAATGTACCCATCTCAGGTTTCTGCTTGTATGCTACAGAGTTATTAGCCAACGCACGTTGACCTTCATTCTCCCACCACTGACCGGACTTAGCATGTGCCATCTGATCATCGTTAAGATTAGACAATGAAATCAATGCACTACGGCGTACACCACCTACAACTACCACTTCACCAATCTTACACATGATGTCGTGGCATTCGATTGGGTATAGTCTGCGACCTGCTGCACCCTTGAATTTCTGTATGACAAACTCAAACAGTTCCACCAAAGGCTGTGGGCCTGATGCACGACCACCAAATGTCTTCAGTCTTGCACCTGCTGGGCGTACCTCTGACACATCCCATTTAGGAATCTGTCCAGTGTACAGCATAGCAATCAGTTCCTTCAGTGACTTGGCCCAACCGGGGCGGCTATCACCTACCTTGATTACTGTGTCTGTCTCGTGAAATTCTTCATTCACAATAGGTAGTTTCTCAATGTTATGACGCTCAACGCTGAAGCCAACGCCTGTGCCACACATAAGAATGTACATAGTCTCATCGAAAGCACGTGGGCTATCGACAGGTACGTATGAACAGTTGTACCCACCAACATGGCATCTGTCCAGTGCGGGGCCACTGGTCATCAATGCCCTCATGCTAGGCATGATAGCTTGGTTGAGTACAGCTTCTTCTAATTCTGCACGTAGTGTTTCTGGCAGTGCATAGTTGTGCTGGTCAGCAAGATGCTTTTCCATATAGTCAAAGTATCTCTCAACTGTTTCGCCCCATGTCTCTCTACGCTGTTCGTCTTCTTTCCATCGTGCATAACGTGAGAGTGCTATGAAGTTCTGGTAGTCTGTGGGAAGTGTGTTACTAATCATCTCTTACTCCGTAATCGTTCTAATGTTTCTAATGTCGGCACCCTCAATGTCATAAAAGTATTCCTGAATACCGTCCTCTAATTCCTCGCCCACCTGCCCATCGGCAGGGACGGGATACTCTTCTTCGTCAATGTCAATGGTTATGAACATCTTAACTCTCATCCGCCATAACCTCTTCTATCAACCTGTCCAAGTACCACTTGGCCTTTTGCAAATCCTCTAACGGCTTATCCTTATAGTCAAATCGCCAAAGGTACTTCATAACATTACCCTGCAGGTAATACTTAAATCCTTTATCAGTAGCGGCAGAGATAGCTTGTATGCACTCAATGCCTGTCTGGTTATAGTGTGGTGGGCTGTTGACCATATCAACAACATTATCACTTTGTTTATTTGCTTGTGCCATACGTAACTCCTCTTGTATCATCATTGCTTTCATGTAGTCTTCATGTCTACTCATGCTGACCCCTTTGTTTTAGTGTTAAAGTGCAAGTGTATTACATTACCGTCAACAGTGTGACCAGAGTATGCTTCCTTACCCGCATCCTCTAAATCTACATCAATATCCATTTCGTTGTCAATAACTTTCGTTACATATTCGTGTACAATATTGCGTAACTCTTCCACCTCTTCCATGACAGGTACTGCAGCGCACATCATCTTGGCAAAGTGCATGACCTGATAGTAGTCATCGTCATCCATAGGATTGTGTGGCATTGCCATGATTGATATATCAACCTCGCCAGACCACTTACCATCATCATCAGCG
>Ga0255743_10000545_pt1 | contig 33210 bp, 52 predicted proteins | sample 101ome_19_FD_179950 | JGI IMG/M metagenome (GOLD analysis project Ga0255743, IMG submission 179950) | Coastal salt marsh microbial communities from the Groves Creek Marsh, Skidaway Island, Georgia - 101405AT metaG (version 2) | ecosystem: Environmental > Aquatic > Marine > Intertidal zone >... | reverse complement strand
GCATTTTTGACCTTCGTTTGACGGCCATCAAGAACACGATGAGCAGTTGACAATAGTTGACCATATTCCACGACCATCTTATTGACATGAGCATCGCAATGGTAAGTCGCTGATATCTTTGGATCTTTGTCTAAGTAAAATATGTTCATAATATAATTCCATAATGTAATGTTAGCCAACAGTCTCAATAAAAAAGTATTCGACAAACATATAATAACATTCAATAAAATAGTCTACGTCTCTTGCAATTGCATCTGCTATTCCATTCAACCCTCCTATGTGAACATATAAAAAGATTGCTACTAACACATAAAGTAGTCTCATAATTACTTTTTAGGTATATATTTGTATGAGTGTGAATCTCTTACTTGAATAAGTATTCTGACTGAAATTTTGAGTATTGAGCAATTATATCACATCAAATATTATTTGTCAAGGCTTTTTTTGAAATATTCCTCAAATCTGCTCTTGGTCTCAAAATTTATTCTAGGTGTTGCTTTTGAAGATAACCTTCTGGAATGATTGTATTTAATTCTTTGAGATGTCGGCGACTGTCAATCAGTTTTTTGAAACTCTTAATTAAAATGGTGCTTGTTGAAAATTGAAACCACCATGGAAAAATTGCATGTATCATTCCAATCAGACCGGCATAAATCAAAATTGCGCTATTGATGAATGCGAACTTTCCATGCATCCAATATGTCTGTGGATTTTCCGTATCTCGTATATGGTCTGTTAGAAAGCTCATCTTTTTCTCCTTATACTCCGGCAACGTTTTCGTCATCAGCGTCTTTTTCGTCAGGTGTCTTGCGCCCATTGATAATACGGAAAAAATTATTGGCGGCAAAATCTTTTTTTTCTTCTTCTTGTTTTTCTTTCATATCTTTTTTCCCAATCTTTTTCAAAACAACTTCATATAAAAACCTCAATGATTTAGCATACTTACGAACAAACAAAAGTTCACCTTCCTGTTTTGGCATCCACCAATGCAGTTTTTGATATATGTAGAGAAGTTTTGCTTGTAGTAAAAGAAATGTTTTATTTTTCACATTGCAATTTTTGAAATATTCAAAATATACTTATATTTAGTTGGTGAAGGAAATGTATTAATTAAAGTACTAGATATTTCCTTTTCCTTCACCATCGAGCCGGACTGAGCGGCGTAGCCGCTCAACCGAGGCGTAGCCTCGGTTGCCTTTGTTTGAACCTTCTGATCTTTTTGACTTGACTTTTGATTCGAACTGTGTTAGAATGTAGTCTAAATATAAGCTCAATCATCAACACTAATCAAGGAATCTATGAAATTCTTTTTCAACTACAGTGACCATGAAGTTCGATTAAAGAAATACATCAAGGAGGAAGCTGAGACACAAACAATCGTCATTGATCAAAATTTGGGCATATTTAATTTCTCGGAATCAACCATACGAAAACATTGCAAAAATCATCGACTGAAAATTGTAGATGTAGATAATTTTTCAATTTTTCCGATTCAGCATGTAGAAGATACATATCAAGATACAATTGATTCTTTTTGAAAATGATCACTCTCAGAAAAAGGACTTCTTATGGATTTTACAAGAATATCGGAAATAGTTCACAATCAGATTCCTATTGAATGGCACGGAACATTTGAAGATGATGTAATTGAAGAAACTGTTTATTTCGAAAACGGTGCGACTCTCAGTATGAGACTAGAAATCGATGAAAAAAATGAAGAACATAATGATGAAGAAGAAGAGATTGATGATCCTCTTTATGTGATGGTCGGAACTGAAGAAGAACCACAACTCGTTCATCGAGATATATTAGATACATATCTAGAAGTAATGGAGAATAAATGAAAGGAAATGAACTTGGTGAAATGCAAAGAGAATTGGTTGAAATTCGTAAACTTCTTCGACAAATTAATATATCGTCAAAAACTGAAAAAAATGAAGAAGATGATGATTATGAATTTTACGAAGACCAAGCAGAATTAGGTTTCTTTGGCACAAATATTCTAAACGTTGAACCAGAAACGAATTTATTTGAAACGGTTGATAAGGAAGGAGAAGAAATGGAAGATTCGGACAAAGAAGTTGAAGTGACTCTTGAACTGAGCGATGAAGTAATTGTTGGACTTTCACTCCAAGCTCATAAAAGAAACATCACACTCAATGACTTGATTTCTGAAATAATTCAAGAATCTTTGATAGACGAAACAGGAAAGTCATAAATATTTAGAATAAATTTTTTATCTCAAATCTTTAACAAATGATAAACTATGTCTGAAGCCAAAAGTGCGGATGAACTTTATAAATTTGTTTCTGATTACTTTATGAATAATAATAAACATAATTTAACTCGAGAAGAATTTTATCATTGGCTTGCTCAATATGAAACAAAGGACTTACAACGTCTAAGTGAACTCGAAATCAAACTGAATACGGTAGAACAGGAAGTTACCGAAGTAAAGAACCATGCATTTGATGAAGATCAATATCATCGTAAATTTGATTCTTTCTTTTATCGCACAATTCTTCCAAAGGTCGGTGAAATCATTGACCGTGAAAAGGGACGGACTCTTGAAGCACTTGACCGTGTCAAAAATTCGGTGTCTGCTCTTGATCAGAATACAGTAAAGAAATCCAATCTCACAAAATATATCAGTGCTGCAGTTGGAATTATTTTCACTGGTGGTATCGGTTCTACATGGACCGCAGTTTACGACATGCAACAAAAACTAGATCAAGTCCCTGTTCTTGTCCAAAATGTTGAAGAATTACAAGAAGAAAGAAGAAATACCGAAAAACAATTATTTGTAATTGAGGGTGCGGCAACAACTCTAAAAGATCGATTCAATACCTTGGAAGAAAATGAACTCAAACTTCGCTCAACACTTCAACAACTGGAATCTTCAGTTCAGACAAATGCCTATAGTATCACAGACGTTCTCGAAAGGCTTTCCGCATTTGATGATCCAAATGAAAAATTTAATTGACTGGATACAAGCCATTCTTGTTCTTTTAGCTACAGTGATTTTTTTGGTCATTGCATTTGATAATGATGCTTATGGAAAAAATAAAAAAATTGTTTCAGAAATTTCTGCGATTGTAAATCCGGCATTCAAGTATCGATCCATATATGCGAGAGAAGTCCACAATTTGGTGACAGAGAGGTCAGACCGAATTCGAGCACATCACCTCAATTTCAAGGTAGTCTTAGAAGGAAAGGATGCTTCTGCTCTGATCAGTGTCATTCGTAGACTTGAATTGTCGCATGAGGATCGAATTCACGTGAAACGAAGATATGAGAAATATCGTAAGGATCCAAGCTCAGTGATTCTTGCTGAATTTTTATCAGCACACCCAACAATGCTGGAGGCATTTCAGGACATCCTCAGAGATCGAGATGGAATCACATTTTCAATGACAAACAGTAAGTATACATCAATTGCTCGAATCATGGGACTTCGTGTAATTCCTATAAGAACTCTTCATAATAATGTTTGGCCGATGTATGAAACGCAAATGCATCGTCCAGGACCTCTTCGGTGAAGAACTTTATGTTTGATAAATACATGAAAGTATTTTTACAAAATACCATTACAAAAAATAATAGTTAAAGAAAAAAATGAAAACATATAAGGAATTTATACTTCAGATTGCCGAAGCAAGCAAGGCAAAAGAAGAAAAGCTTCCAAAAGAAGAAAGTTCTAATGAGGAAGAAGTCAATGAGGATCTCGGAGATGGTGTTGCTCGAATGAGTTCGACTTTTCAACCAAAAACAAAAGATGCAATTGCAAGAAAACGAACCGGGATGCCTGCAAATGCAAGAAATTCGGAAGATGAAAACGAAGACCAACTCTCTGCAAAAAATGATAACATTCGAAGAATTCGTTCGGCTAGTAGTCGAATGGAAGCAGTTGTAAATCATAATGAAAAAGAAAAGGAATTGAAGGGAGATTATGATCGAAGTCCTGGTAGTCCATTTGACCAGGGAGAAGCTGATTTTTATTATGGCCGTGGACCAGAACCTCACTTCTATAAAGGAGGAAAGCGAACCGGACAAAAAGTTATGAAAAACAATATGTCAGCAGAAGAAATAAAAGCATATCAAGCAGGATATGCTTATGGTGAATATATGGGTGATAAGAAAGACCCACGCTAATTCGAATGAAAACTTTTTTTCAATTTCTTGGTGAGAGGTCACTCTCAAAAAAAGAAAAAATTTCAAAAAAATCTTATGTAAAGAAACTCGAAAAACATAAGAAAGATTTTGAAGAACGTTATGGTGATGGCGCAATGTCAGTCATTCATGGTCTCGCCACAAATTATGCAAAAAAGAAAATCAGTGAAGATGTCGAGATTCGGATGGACCGCCTTAACTATGAATCTCGTCCAATCTTTTCCGGAACAGAAAGACTTCCTACAACACTTCACAAACAAAATTGGATTCGTGAGAATCTTCCCAATGTGAATTCGGAAGAACTCTGGATTAGCGACAAGGCAAATGGTGGAATTGGTTGGCGACAACCAGATCTAAATAATACAACACAAGATATTCTTTCACGTTATCAAAAAGAATTGGAAAAATCTTCATGAAGATTTTAGTCATCATCGGCTATCACAAAAAAGACAGTTTCTGTCATTCTGGAATTGTCGAGGAAATCAAAAAAGTTGCCGATCATCGAGGAAAAGTTTGTCAGGTAATTGACCTATATGAGGATGAGTTTCATGCTGCATTTCAAGCAGAAAAAAACAAAGAACTCATCAAGTATTATCAAGAAAAAATTCGAGAAGCAACTCACATCGTTTTTGTAAGTCCTGTTTGGTGGTTTCGTTGCACATCAATGCTTGAAGGATTTTTCGATCAAATATTTGTTCCTGGGTTTGCTTACAACTTTCGTCAAGTCACCAAGACCTATGGCATACCAAAACCAAATTTGTCAAATAAAAAAGTTTTTGCTTATTTGACACATGGTGCACCCGCTCTACCGGTTCATACAATCTATTTGAATTCTGTAAAATGGAGATTGAAATTAGGAGTTTTTAGTTTTGTCTTTGGCTGGTTCTCTCCTACAATTCGTCAGTTTTTCTCTGTTCCGTTTTGCTCAGACAAAAAAAGAAAAAAATACCTCAAGAGAGTTTACAAAGACATTGACCGTGAGATTGACAAGTGGAATGAAAATGATTGGTTTTCTTAAAAAAAGTTCTTGACTTTTCTATCTGGTCTGTTATGATCTGATCATTGATTGAAATAATTATTCAAGTGAGGTTTGATATGACAGTAGCGAAAACAATTCTCGGTCAGCTGGGAGGAAGCCGTTTTGTCGTAATGACTGGCTCAAGAAGTTTTGTCGGTGGAAAAAATTATCTTCAATTTCGCATCGGTAAAAACAAAACATCATGTAACACTGTGACAATCACGCTAAATAGTCTTGACCTTTATGATGTTCGATTTAGTCGCACAGCAAAGAGCAGAGGTCATTTATCAAATAAAACACAAAAAGAATACGAAAACATTTATGCTGAGTGTCTACCCTCTGTTTTCACTGAGTATACGGGATTGTATACCTTTTTGTAAATCACACAAACATTACACAAAAAGGAAAACATGTTAGGAAAAGTTCCAAGCGTTGTATTTAGAACTCGAGTTCGTGATGAATCTGTAGGTGGAGAAAATCCTTATCGCTGGCAGGATGTCACCTCAAGTGAATATTTTAGTGGTAAGAAAGTAGTTCTTTTCTCTTTGCCTGGTGCATTCACACCAACCTGCTCAACACTTCAATTACCTACATTTGAAAAAATGTATGATGAATTCAAAGCACAGGGAATTGATGAAATTTATTGTCTATCTGTCAATGACAGTTATGTGATGAATAAATGGGCACAAGATCAAGGGTTGAAGAATGTCAAGGTTATTCCCGATGGAAGTGGTGAATTCACTCGTAAAATGGGAATGCTCGTCGAAAAACATCCAGAAGGATTTGGTATGCGTTCTTGGCGTTATGCCGTGATTATCAATGATGAAAATATTGAAGAGTGGTTTGTCGAGCCAGGATTTTCTGACAACTGTCCTACAGATCCATATGGAGAAACAAAACCAGAAAATATTTTGAATGCTCTCAAAGGAGAAACTTCAGGAGAAAAAGTGTATAAATCTTTGGATGAGGTTTATGCCAGCAAAGGATAAACATGAAAATAGGAATCATTGGTGCTCGTTCTCGTAATGAAGATTGTGACAAAGCCAAGATTCGTTCTGTTCTGCTCAATATTCTTCAGCGAAATATAATTACAACAATTGTTTCGGGAGGAGCAACAAGGGGAGGAGACCGTTTCGCTGAAGAACTCGCAGCAGAGTTTGAATTACCAACACAAATTTTTTACCCAAAAATTTTCACTACTCCAGGCTACTTAGCCCGCAATGTTCTAATTGCGAAACATTCAGACATTCTAATTGCTTGTGTAGACAATAACTTTGGCCGTCTTGATAAAATTATGAAATCAAAAACAGGTGGTACAAACTTTACCATCAAAGAGTTTTTGAAACATCATTCTGAAAAACAATTATACCTGGTGTAAATTATGTTTGTCTTTCAATCACATCGAAATCATCAATTCTTATTCTATGATTTCATTGAGAAACTAAATGATGAAAAAAAAGTCTCACCTCAGTGGTATCGAATGTTGACTGAGGTCAATGATTTTTTGATCAAAGTTATAAATGCAGTTCAACAAAAACTCTTTGAACATAAAATTATTTACATTTCGAGAAAAGATTTATGGTCATTGGACTACACATTGTCTCATGTGATACTTGCTAGTCTGATTTCTTTTAAGGAAAAAAATACAATTTCAATTCCTTTTGTTGACTGTGAAGATGTTCCAGAAGATATGAGTTATAAAGCACATGATGTAGAATTTCATGAAGTATCGAATGATTTGCTTGAAGAACGTTGGCAATATGTTCTAGATCAAATGATCGAAGCTTTTATAATTATCTCAGAAGATTCTTTCAATTATGCAGACGATGAAGAGATTGTCAATCAAGGACTGAAAATGTTTGGTAAATACTATCGCAACTTATGGATCTAGTATTTTTCATAGATTGTCCTAGTATTTTGTCAAGTAATTGAAATGAAATATACAAAATTTACGGACGAAGAACTACAAATAATCGCTGATGATGTTCGTTGGCGTCGAAGTCTTCGAACTCCAAAAAGCTCCTTGCGTTTTCTCTTTACTTACAAAATAATTTTTTATTGGTCGGATTTGCTCAATGACAAGATACACCAAAGAATCAATTCGAAAGATGCATGAACATGATGAAATGATGAAAAGAAAACGTTGCCCCTTATATTATAAATTTAAAGACATGACAATCAAAGAAATTCGTGAAAGACTGGGTTTGAAAAATTTTTCACAAGAGGAGGACCGAATCGATAATAAATAATACCGTATACTCAAATTAGGAGGATTCAATGGCATTCGTTCAATCAAATTTCGATCAACAATTTCAACCATCTTCGGGGGGCGAACAAGGCCTTGTTTCGTTCATGAACAACATGTACAAGCACACCGCAGGTGGTCTTGGTGTTAGCGGAATTGTTGCCTACCTTGTTTATTCCACCGGACTTTTCACTGTTCTGCTTTCAGGCATCACATCCTGGATTGTCTTTCTTGCTCCACTCGGCATGATCCTTTGGTACAGTTTCAAAGGACAAGACTGGCCACTCTCAACGCTCACCGCCTTTTATTATTCATTCACAGGAGTCTTAGGACTGTCACTGAGCAGTGTTTTTGCAATCTATAGTGCCACCAGTATTGTTGAGGCATTTTTGACAACAACCTTGCTTTTTGGTGCAATGGCTACCTATGGCACAATTACCAAAAGAGACTTGTCCGGTTTAGGTTCACTGCTTTTCTTTGGACTGATTGGTGTGATCATTGCAAGTTTGATTAATATGTTTTTCATGAGTTCTTTATTTTCATTGATTATTAGCATTGTCGGAATTATTGTTTTTCTTGGTCTCACCGCTTATGATGTTCAAACAGCAAAACAAATCTATGCAGAAACTGGTGGTGATGAAAGATATGGAATCAAATTTGCAATTAGTTTATATCTCAATTTTATCAATCTTTTTCAATTGATTCTGAGTTTGACTGGATATTCATCAACAAATAACGATTAGGAAAATTCTATGTCATATTCAAAAGAAGTACTTGATCATTATAATAATCCTCGTAATGTCGGTTCTCTCGATAAAAATAAAGATAACGTAGGCACAGGTCTTGTAGGAGCACCTGAATGTTTTAGTGGTGATACTTTGATTCACACACCAATTCAACAGTATATCTCACTGAAAGATGCTTATGAATTAGGAAGAGGAATCAATGTATGGTCTTATAATATTCCTGAACAACGATATCAGTTCAAAACAGCCAAAGTAGTTTATTCTGGTAAAAAAGAACTATATACGTATGAAGTAGAAGGTCGTCAACTTAGTGTGACAAATGACCACGAATTTCTCACACTCGAACATGGTTATCGTCCTATTAATCAAATTGGTATAAATGATTTTATTCGTGGTGTTCGTGCTGAAATAGGTACCGATTATCAGGACTTATTTGAATCTGCACACAAACTAATCATGCTTCGTGAAGATATTGATCCTGTAACGGAAGATTGTTATACGCTACAAGTCGAAGAAACAAATAATTATATTGTAATCACACATTTTGACCATGAATATTATTCAGGTATTGTTGCAAAAAATTGTGGCGATGTGATGAAACTTCAAATTGAAGTTGATGAAAATGAAAAGATAGTAGATGCTAAGTTTTTGACATTTGGGTGTGGATCTGCCTTGGCATCAAGTTCACTTGCAACTGAATGGGTTAAAGATATGACTGTTGATGAGGCATTATCTATTCGAAATACTGATATTGTCGACGAATTATCCCTTCCGCCAGTTAAGATCCACTGCAGCGTCCTTGCCGAAGACGCAATTAAAGCAGCAATTGCCGATTATCGAAAAAAGAAACAATTAAAGGAAACACAAAATGTTTAGTCATCAAACAAGAGTTTATTGTCCAGATTTTTATTGCAAAATAAGAAAGTTTCGAATAGGAGATGAGGCTGTTGTAATGAAAAATGGTCAAATGAAAATTGCTCAAGTGATTGAAAGACCAAAGGCTTTCTATATCAAAGAAGATTTACTTTGTCTACAATTTGAAAATACAGAAAAGCCAATCTACTGCTCAAGCGATACTGTCTTTTATTATTTTGATACAAATCAAGCAGTTGCTGCTGAACATTTAGAAATCAGTCGATTGCTGAAAGGTCTCAACTTTTCACCATGCCGCTTGATTCGTAAAGAAAGAATTGAAAATCAAGATATACTTGATAAACTTCGCATGAAAGATGACCAAGCACCTTTGTATAGTTTACGATTTGATGATGATGTTGATTACTATTTTGTGAATGGTCTAATGGTCAAATCATCCGAAAGAAAAGCTAATGAAGAAATGACATTCGACTCTGACCAACAATATGTAAATGCGATGGAGAATCGGTGACAAAAGCTAAACTTCAATTTCTTAAAAGATTGATTATGAATGATACTGATTTTCATATCATTTATCAATCTTTAAAAGCAACAGAATCTTCTTGGATATTTGACCAGAAAAAAGATCAAGTTCCAACAGTTGGTGACTTACAACATACAGCAAAACAACTGCTTGATTCTGTGATTGAAAAAGCAGAGGTTCTAGGACCTTCTGCTTATTATATTAAGGGTAGTGGAGGATTTGTTGTCTCATACTATGGCGATCATTTTCCTGCGAAAGAATTAGCTGGAAATTTATCTCTCACTTTTAATATTTCAAATGTTTCTTTATCCTATCGTGATGTGGCAGGAGAACATCATACAGAAAAACGAAAAACAATTGAAGATGATGTGTTTGAACTTAAAGATGATGTAAAAAAGATGTATGCTATTTTACAAGAACTTAAAAGAAATCAACCATATCATATTCAAAGTTTAGCAGACTAAGGAGAAATATGACAGTTTATCTTGTAATGTGGAAATCAACAAAATCAAATGGTGTTTCAGCAGTTTTTAATTCACAGGCGGCGGCTGATAGAGCATGTGAAATGTTTCGTGAAAGCCGTGAAGATTCTTCTACGGCATTTCATGTAGCGCCATTTCTTGTTCAATCAGAAGAGTTTTTAGATGATACAAGTAACTAAAGATGCTGCTGATGCTTTATTGGCATCCTACATGGCAGAAAATTTAGAACCAAAAGAAACAGTTCTTCGTGTTGGTGCGAACTCAGGAGGTTGTTCTGGTTGGTGTTGGGAACTCGAAACAAATTCAAAAGGTCAAATCGGAGAAGAAGATGTGACCTTTGAAACAAATGAAATTCTTGTTGCCGTCAACAAAGAACTTTATGAAACTGTGATTGGTCCCGTGAAGATTGATTATAGTCAGAAGAATCTTGTTGAGCAGGGTTTTGTATTCATTCGTGAAAGCGGTCAACAATGTGGTTGCGGAGAAAGTTTCACACCTTACCAGTGAGGTCTTATGAAAAAAATTTTTATATTATGTTTGTATCTTTTCGTATCTTTTACAATCTATGCTTGGGAAGACGAAATCGTATTTGAAAAAAATGGGAATGTTTATGCGGTAGGAATCTCTCGCTGGTTTGAAAGATTAGACCGCTCAGTGTATGATGCTTATCTGATGGCTTTGAAAAACTATAACATGTTTCATAACATTGATGTTTCCACTGAATACTTGGAAGAACTTCAAAATGGAAAACATTTATCTTCAACGGAAAAACTTTCTGCTTCTTCAAGAAATCAACTAAACACTGCAAAAATTGTTCGAAGAAAAACAAAAAAAGACATTGCTTCGGGAATGTTTCAAACAAGAATCCTTCTTCAACTAAAAGGACCAGAAGAAAAATCTGGTTATCAACCACTCAGTCTTTATATTCATCTTCATTATTCATTGGATCGGTGTCTGTTCACTGAGAATACAATTGAAACAGACTATGGAGATTTGAATTCAGGATCTCATTTATTACGAATGAAAGGGCATGAAGTGAATTCAGGAGCAGAATATATTGGAGAAATTCCCTTCAATTTATTTCTTGAAGAGTGTGAATATAAGATTCTGATTGCGGACAATCAACAATACGGTCCATATCAGACGGACCGTTTTCGCCCAGATGGTCTTCACGGAGACCAGCTTCCCAGTGGCTTAGGACGCCCAAGAGAAATTTTTTAAAAAAGCCTTGACTTTTTGAACCAATCTGATATGATCTGATCGTTAAGTGATTGATGACTAACCTCAACGAGAGATGACCATGACAAGAGCAGAGTACGAAGCAAAATTTTTCTCACGATGTGTACCAAAAGCAAAAAGTTCAACTAAAGGCAGCAAGCAGTTCGATGCGGACCTTCGCACAAAGCAAGTTCAGTTCTTAGAGTCAGGTGGTAGTGCGAACACGGAGAATTTCATACCATCCTCTTCAGCACTCAAGGTTCGTCGAATTGAAACAATCAACGGTAAAAAATTCAAAGTAATCTCATGACAGAAAAAGTAAATCACCCAATACATTACAACCACCACCCTTCGGGGGTGGAGGCGATTGATATCATTGAGCATATGATATTTAATTTAGGTAATGCCTTTAAATATATCTTTCGTTTCAATCTTAAAGGCGGCCTTGAAGATATTGACAAAGCAATTTGGTATCTTGAAAGACAAACGAAGAATCCAAACACACTTCACTTTGAGATGCCCGATGCTGTTTATCTCAAAATTCAAAAGTTTTTGGAAAAAGAAGACGATCCTGATTTGAAAATTGTATATAATAATATTATTCAATATCAATTTTATGGTGAACATCCAAAAGTATTATGGGAATCAATTGAAATTTTACACCGTCTTGAACAGAGGTATAAATGAAACTTCTTTTTTGTTTTGCACTTATTATATTGCTTGCGTCTTGTAGTAGTAAAAATTATCGACTTTGTGATTTGGAGCATTATGAAAAGGCTTGGTCTACTGCTGATTTGGTTCGTTGTAAGTAGTTGTAGTTATTCAGAAAGTTTTATCATGGGTCAATGTGAAACCCGTGGTGTTGAAAGTGAATGGTGTAAAAAGCATCGTAAAGAATTTATTCAACAATACACGAAAAAATTGCCAGACTATGAGTGTGATCCTGGTATTCCACCTCGTTCGAAGGATTTTGTTCATGTCAAAATGGTCAATGATGCTGTTGAGCAAAAATCTGTTCTCACAACTTGGTCTATATGGGCAGGTCATGGAAAAGTATGTCATAATATAAGTACATTAGATTTAGAATATAGAGTGATTGACAAATATAAAACAGATCTTTTTACATCACCTACCGTTTTTATCGACCGTAGTATGGAAAAAGAAACAATTGACAATATCATACGTCACTATCAAATACATGAAGGAAAGTATGGTAGAAAATTGCCCTTGGGTATTGAAAATAAATCTGAATTCTATGCGAATAAAGTTCTGAAAAAAAATTATAAAAAGAAATCTCATTGGTCTTCAAATAAAAAGGTTACAGTTCCTTTTCAGTTTACAGAAGAAATAGCACAACGAATACATAATGGTGAGATTATTATTCAAGGTAATGGGTATATCAAGAACCCAAATTATGAATCAATCAAGAATCGTAAACCAACACCTTTTGATAAAGTACCTTTAGCAAAGCCAATGTCTTCAGCTAAAAAATTAGAGTATGTGAAAAATAGTGAATTTATGAGTTTTCGTAGTTGTAAATGTTCTGCTGTTGAAAGACTTGAATTATGTATTCGTAAATATAAACAGCATCTTGAAACACCAATTACTTGGCGTTATGCTTCACCAAGATATGGAGGATGTCAACAATGGGAATAAAATATGTCATATGAAGTAATCGAAGAAGACGATAGTTTTTTAGAAAATTCTGATTTCTCTCAAATCTATGAACAATTATTTTCAAATGTTATACAACAATGTAATTTTCGTTCGTGGTATGAAATCTTAAGAATTTTAAATAAAAATGATAGCACAACACCTTCAGCAAAAAATCTTCAAACAAGAACTTATAATTTGTTGAAAAAGTGTTTGAATAATATGCTTGAAAATCATACTGAAAATTGTTCTGTATCACAAGAACATATTCATGTAGAAATTTATGGTTTGAATTATCCTGATCCAGAAAGACAAGGTGAAATTAGTGTTTCATTTTGTATAGAAGAATTTATGGCAAAACTTTCTGATGTTTTCGTTTTTAACGAAGCGCCAGAAGAACTTCATCTTTCTCATGATGAACGAATTGCTTCTCTTGAGAATCGTGTAAGAACTTTGGAGAAAAAGATTGGTTTATAGGGGGGAACTATGTCACCAGCAAATTTTCGAAGATGGCGAAGAATTTTAGTTTGGAGCATTCTTGTTGGCTCAACAATTTTTTTACTTGACTTTCTTTACTTGGCAAACATGTAGCCGCTTCATCAGGAAAGAGTGATACTTGATGGCATACCACACACCATACAAAATGTCCTTGGCACTTTTCATGGTTCTGTAAGTTGTGACTATGAGGTATAAATCACTCAACTCTCAACTGGCACTCTGCGGAGTGCCCTACTCTTTTAAATTATGGTCACACAAATTGAATTTCGTAAATGTTCCTATGAGCAGTTCTGTTCAGAACTTGCTATTCTCGATATCGGTGATAAAACTGGAACATTTCAAGTCAAACAACATCTAAAGCCATTTCTACTTCGTGTCTGTCGAAATCCAAATGACTTGCGACTTGACCTATATGAAGACTATACGAAAAAGCTTTATGAAATTTTAGTTACAAATGCGGTAGAATCGTTTGATTATTTTATTGACAAATACATTTCACTCAATAAACCTCTTGAAAAATATTTGTATCTACCAAAGAAATCATCTCTTGAAGGAAAAGTTTTTAATGGACAAAAGAATGCTTGGCTAGGTCGTTTCTCAAAGAATCTGAATCATCAAGAATTCTTTAGCACTAAGAAATATTCAGACAAAGATAGTGAGTATACCTATGGTTTACTTCGTGTGATGTATGAGAAGTTTCACATAAGAAACTCCATGGCTTGTCCAGCTTTCTTTGATTCAATTCTCAAGGCTCAAAACTATGGTGCTTTTTGGAAAGCATTCATGTTAGGTTGTAATAAACCTTCAATCTTTAATCCTCACACATACTATTCAATTCTCTCTGAATGTTTTTCAGGTGAAGTTTTATTTGCTCCTGTGATGGGTTGGAATTCTTATCAGATTGGTTTTCAAAACAGTTCTTTTAAACATATGATCACAACAGATGTGATTCCTTCTGTTGTTGATAACTCAAGATTAGTCACAAGATTATATGATCAGAATCCTTTTATTGAAGCAAAACAAGTAGATGCTTTTCTTTCACCAAGTGAGAAGTTAGGTATTGGTTTTATTCATGAATATCAGAACATGGTAGATGCTGTTCTGTTCTCACCACCTTATTATAATCTTGAAGTCTATGAATCAGGAGAACAATCTTATAAAAACTATCCAAGTTACAGTGAGTGGCTTGATTGCTATTGGAGGGTAACTCTTCAGACTTGTGCTGAAGTGATGAAAAGAAAAGCCAAAATCGGCTTTGTGATTTCAAACTATCGGGGTAATGATTCTTTCTGTGCTGATATGACAGAGATCGCAAACTCAATCTTTGTTCAAAAAGATGTTTATTCTGTCAAGTGGGCTGCTCAAAGAGGCAGTCGAGCACCTAAGAAACAAGCACAAGGCAATCTTGAAAATCTTTATATCTACTCCAAAATATAACTCTAAATACAGGATAACATGAAAGAGATCGACATTATTATAAGTATTACAGGCTTCGTTTTATACTCTTGTGTATTCTCATTAGCGATAGCCAGTAGCATGTATTGACCCAGTGAATAATCATTAACACACTTACTGTAGGGTCAATCAGTGAGTGTATAAAATCTTGAAAGGAAATAATGAAAAAATTCCTCTTCCTCTTCTCTCTTATCTTTTCTCTCTTTATTTCAATTGCTTACGCTGATAAACCAAAAGCCGCATTCGTCTATGTAGGGCCTGTAGGGGACGGTGGTTGGACCTACGCCCACGATCTAGGACGTCAAGAACTTGAAGCCGCTGGCTACGAAACAACTTATGTTGAATCTGTTCCTGAGACTGATTCGCAGAGAGTTCTTCGTAATTTAGCAAGGCGTGGTTATGATGTAATCTTTACAACTAGCTTTGGGTTTATGGATCCAACTCTTGAAGTTGCGAAACAATTTCCCGACACAATCTTTTTACATTGTTCTGGATTTAAAACAGCAGACAATATGGGCAACTATTTTGCAAGAATGTATCAAGCAAAATATCTTGCCGGTATGGTTGCTGGTATGACAACAAAAACAGATAACATTGGTATCATTGGTTCACACCCAATTCCTGAGATTGTTCGGCATATCAATGCGTTCACTCTTGGTGCCCGATCAGTGAATCCTGATGCAGAAGTCAATGTTCTTTGGGTCAATTCTTGGTTTGATCCTTCAAAAGAAGGCGCTGCGGCAAACACATTGATGGACAATGGAGCAGATGTTGTTCATATCACAACCGATTCAGCCGCCGCAACACAAGCTGCAGATAAACGAGGAAAATTTGCGATTGGTAACGATTCTGATATGACTCTTTATGGGCCCAAGGCTCACTTGACCGCACCTATTTTCAACTGGGGACGATACTATGTCGATGTAATGAAACGAATTGAAGATGGTTCATGGACTTCTTCAAGCGAATGGTGGGGCATTGAGACTGGTATCATTGACTTATCAAAATTTGGACCAATGGTTCATACAAAAATAAAAGATATTGTAAATAAGAAGAAGCAAGATATTATGTCAGGACGATTTGTTGTATTCGAAGGACCTATTTACAATCGTGATGGTGACCTCGCTATTCAAGATGGAATTGTTCCAACTGATTCAGAACTTCTTTCAATGAATTATTTCGTTGAGGGTGTAAACGGAAATCTATAATTAACAGAGGCCAATGAGAAATGAAGGAATGATGTTATTTTTTATTTTAGCAATACTAATTGTTTTTCTCATTGGTTTTCCAATATTAGAAGACCTTGTAATGCCAGAGGAGATCGGGTAATGACGCAATATACAAGAACAATTGTTTCAAATCAAAATTATGTGGTATCGAATGCACAAGATTTACTTCGTGATGAATTGAAATATCTTGAAAGTTTACCAGAAGAACAAATGTGTGATGAACTAATTGATGAATTTCTTGGAAGTAAACGAATCAAACATGTGCCGATGTTTGTCGAAACACTTAAGAATTTCCTTACAAAGGGCTCTGCTTCATTGACTCGATCAAATATCAAAAAATATCCACATTTACATATTGTGTCCGATATGAAAGGTGAATTGATTGCTTATGTTTATAATCGTGGTAAAGCACGAAACACAATTCACAAATCACCAACTGATGTTTTCTTTGATTACTTTGATAATCGTTAGAGGAGAAAAATGAATATCAAATTATTTTATACTAAAAAACTTACAGAATACTGGGCCTTTGAAATTGAGCTACTTCGCTGGTTTGGCACAAAGGGTTGGTTTCCAATCTATGAAAATAATTTGTCCGCAAAGATTCGTGGCTCTCATTGCGGGTTTTATTGGACTTTCAATCTATTGGGTCTTAAAATTATTGAATTCAATATTTACGACACAAGACATGATGAAAATGAATACGAAACGAGTGATATCAAAAAAGAAAAATAAGGTTATATGGAAATTGGAATGATGTTTGGTGTTGGGTTTGCGCTGGGAATTATTGTTGGCCTTCACATTTCAAGAATGTGTTGGCCTGAATATGATGAATCTGTATGGGATCGAAAAAGACGTGAAAAAGAAATAATTGATGATGCTCTTGAAAAGGAAAGAACGAGACTTCAGGAACCCCAATCAAGATAGTTGAATTCATTGATTTCATATTGAATATCTTTTCTCACTCGTCCTAACATTTTTTCTCTCTTCTTTTCACTACAGAATGGAACTGAAAAGAATTGTCGTATGGTAGGACGAAACCATCCAAAGCAAAAGCTGAACACACCTAACTGTAATCTCCACTTCACTGAATTCAAATAGATTGTATGAACTGGCAATGCGGGAGCGCCGTGTGTCAAATAAGTATACACAATCTTATTCTTTAACAAAGGCATGGGTAAACCATATGTCTTTGTGATTTGCTTAAACTTATAAGCAAAACCTGGCACAAAAATCTGATCAAAGAATCCTTCCAACATTGAAGTACAACGAAACCACCAAACAGGTGACACAAAGATCAAATGTGTTGCTTCTGTGATCTTCTCTTTATATTTTTGAATCAATTCACTATTTTTTTCTGCTTGAAATGCCGCATGAAATTCATCTTCATAAAGATCGATAATTTCAAATTCTTTACGAACAGATGAAAGTTCTTCAACTAAAGTCTTAACAATTCCTTGGTGATTAAAGCTATCTTTTTTATGATAGCCTATGATGATCAGAACTTTCATGAGAACACTTCGAATGTGGTGACTGTTCCGCCATTGATATTGAATTCAGCAGTTCCTGTGAAATTATGAAGTCTCAAGTCAAATGAGGTTGAATCTGCTGTGATCGAATCACTGAGACAGGCAAAGGGTATGTGAATGTTTTGGCTATCAGCGGCTCCGTATCCAACCGAGCCGTCGACAAGTAATGTTGTCATATCATCTCCATCAATGGATAATTGTGCTGAATCTGTTGTGTCTGCGCTAATTCTTTCAAGATTGACTGAGCCAGTCAGATAAACTTTCGAGCCCTGGTGAAGCCCTGTGAGATCCAGAGAAATCAGAATTGTGTTTTCGGTCAATCCAGGACCGTAGCCAATTTGCGAAAAATTGAGCAATTTCATATGACCGGTGGGGAAGTTCACGCTTGATGATAAAGTGCCGCTGGTGACGCTTCCAGACGCATCCACGATGAAATTATTTGCTGTGATTGAGTTCCCCGTTCCCGTCTGTTCAATTCTCACACCGCTATTTGCATTTGAAAAACGAAACAATGCTTCTGTTTCGTTTAACAGAATTTGATTGTTTGAATCAAAATGTTCAGCATTCAAAAGCTGATAGATTCCTGAACGATTTGAAATACGATTTACATAAATTACACTATTGTTTGGCATTATGTTTACCTAAAGACTTGAATTGAAATGCGAGGATGATTTGTGTATGCCCCTGCAGAGTCAGTTGCACGAATGTTAAAACGGTCTATCCAGAAATCATGGGAACCATTACCATTGAATTGCTGTGTATCTAATTGAGCGTAGCCACTGCTTGTGCCCCCGCCTGTTCCTGTGATAGTTGGTGAATAATTAATGTCAGGCATTGGTGTCTTGAAGTGAACAGAGTATTTCCCAGTTTCATGTCGGATCACTTTGCTGATATTGCCAGAGCCAAGTATTCGGCAATGCGACTCGCCATTGACAGTGGTGACATCGGTTCCATCAAAGGTACAGAAAGCACGGCAGGCATATGAAGGTAGTTCTGAGTTGTCAGCATTAGTAGCGGCTCCTCTCGATGCATCCGTGTCGAGTTCACTGTAAGCAGTTCCTTGAGATGCATTCGTTGTGCCATTTGAAATTGTCACATTCGCACCTTGATTCATTATGTAACCAGTAAATAAACCGTATGTGCCACCATCAGCATCCGTGCCACCGTGTCCATACATTCTTATTCTAATGGTGTCGCCTTCTTCTAAGGAAATAATCAAATGACCTGACATTCCTTCCCATCCAGCATCATGATGTCCGTAGACTCTTCCATAACCTATGGGTGAATTATTTTTGTGCCAATCCCAATACAACTGAGCGCTCGAACCTGTTCGAAAATTATCAAAGAAGTCAAAACGATAAAGACCTTGTTTTGGTGCTGTGAAAACTCCTGTGCTCGAGTCGAAAGAATTACCCGATTGTTCTCTTAGAATCCACAAATCTAAGTATTGGTCATTATACCAAATTACAGATGGACGACTAACCGAAGCAACAAAATATGTTTCAGGTGGTCCTGTTTGACGATCAACAATGTTTTGAATATTATTCGATTCGTCAATTTCCATGACAGTGATTGAAGAAACGCCTCTACCATCAAACGTGTTGGTGTCTCTGTCTGGTGGAGTTCTGTTGATGAATAAACCTCCATCTTGCTCATTGTCTTTTCTGCCACGGCCTAATAGTTTGTAGGTTACTTCTGACGTTGTATTCGGAGAATCTAAAAAAATTGCAGAACTTCTTTCTGACTCACCATGAGGACTTGGTTCACGACCAACAATAATTGTTGACCTTGGTCTATTACCTGCAGCATCTGCTTGATAGATGTAGGTTCCATTACGAGCCAATTGTATTTCTCCGCAATAGAAATCTGCAGCATTCATGGTATCAATCATCACTAAGATCTTACTTGTTGCAGACTTAGGTGTAATTGATACGTCAAGACCAGGAATATCCACAAAATCATTACTTCTTGTCATCCAAGAATCTGTTTTAACAGACTGCTTTACTTGCAAGATACAACCACCTCCTCCTATTCCTCCTTCTCCAGCGGCTACATTTCCATTTGTCCATTTGTTATTCTCAGCATCCCAAATCAATGCTTGACCGTTTGTGACTGAATCAAGAGCGATATTACCAATATCATCTAGTTGACCAATGAATGTTCCTGTTGAACCAGAGGCTTCATGAAGTTCTTCTGGAGTTAGGTCCTCTGTGACCCATGAGTTGTTCACATATTTTGCTTTTTTTGATGAGTCATCAAATGCTGGTGGAGGAAATTCCGTAGCATCTGCTGGCATCAAATATTCACCAGGACGAGCAGGATTTGGTTGTGCCCAAGTGACCTTACCAGTTTTCGTTGAATAAACTTTCTTCATCGCCATTTTTTATAACTCCTAATATTTTATACAATAAAAAGCTGCAGCATCACCAGGACCAGCAATTGTTAGGTCACGAAAATCTGGTATGTTAAAATTGTTTGCTCCTGTTCCACCCCATGTTGTACCGATTGTATCGTATAGTTCAGTAAACATCGTATCAGCTACACTATCGAGAGGAGAGCCGTCACAAAAAAGCCAGCCAGTTGGCAAGTCACCCATTGCAAATGTAGCAATGAAACCTACAGGTATTGGTGTTCCACTTCCAACAGCAAGTGTTTTACCATCAGAATGTGCGTAATCAATGATTTCTTGAGGGAGTGCCGCTAAGGAAGCACTCATGATAAGTTGCGCCATGGTTTCTTATGAATAGGTTATAAATTTATATACCTTATTTATCTAAGACCTTTTTATACTGAAGAAAAGAATTTAGATGAACTGAAGCAGAAATATTAACTCTTTCTACATTTTTATATTTTGAATCATAACGAATAGGATTCACGGCATGATTGAGAAAAGATGGAAAGATAATCAATAAACCTGAACACGGACGAACAAACATTCGATCTTGACTTGAAAAATTATAATATGAAAGTTGAGGAAATGGTGAATATACAATAAGTTCACCACCTAAGTTTAATTTTGGATCAGGTGCCTTATGATAATAAACACCATTCACCAAATAATCAGGATGTTGATGGGCAATCAAACCAGATTCATTTGAATTTTGTTTCACAATCCATGAATCTAATTCTAAATCTTCTTCAGGATTAATTCTTTCCCTATCATGTTCATATAAACAATGACGATGTATGTAATCTTTAAATTCATTTTGAAAAATCCAAGGAAGTAACGAGAAAGAATCATTCTTAAAGATTTTATAGTTGTAAGGTATTTTGTCTTCGGTTGCATTTTCCATGTCAACACCAAATTTTGAGCCATTTCCAATGTTACCTTGTGTTTGTAGAAAAACAGTTTTTTTCATAAACTGATTGATTTCTTTTCCAATTTCATCTTTGTTTGGTAATTCTTTCACAATTATAGGAACTTTAAACAATTCAACTGTAGACATAATTTTTCTTTGGAAAAATGTTCATAAAAATAGCTTGAGCATATCTTGTTTCATTACAAAATTGTTTTGTAGGTGTTCTTTGTCCATGTATAAATTGATCACCAGGAAATAGTATCGCACGATTTTCTTTTCCTTGAATTGTCAAATCAATGTTCAACAATTCTTTTGGACAATAAGTTGTGCCATATGTACTGTTAAATTTTTCAATCGGTTTTTTTGGAGAATAAAAAGAAAAGCCCTCACCTTCCTCATAATGTTCATTGAGAAAAATCAACAAAGCAACCATACCAATCGCATCAACAGGTGGATCTAAATGAGCAAAACAATAAGAGTTTTCATCATAAAGCGGACCTTTTTGAAAAACATTGACCAAGATATCACCAACAGTCAGAGCTTGAAGATTTTGGTTTTCTAAATCAAGAAGTTCTGTAACATGTGTATTCAATTGGTCACGATATGGAGGAATAGTTCCTCGCATTCCCACAACATGTGATTTTCTACCTAAGAAAAAATGTTCTTTTGTTTCTTCAAATGTTTCGGGTAAACCGACCTGACAGACAGGAAGTTTATTCACTTCATGACGAACAGCAGAAATATCGGAATAAAAGGAATCGATTAGATAGATTGTTTTTGAAGAAAGTTTTTGTGTTGAGATTTCCCAACGATTACTACATTCAAAAACCTTCGGGGAAAAGATTTGTAGGGGTTGGTTCTTTTGGCCAGTGTTCATATTTTTTCAAACGAAATTCATTGTCAATTGTTGGCATTGGAATTTCACCACGGTCAATACGACCAGGCAATTCTCTCAATTCTTTACGATATTGTTTCCATTCTTCTACATCTCCTCGTTCATAATCAGGAAGCATTCGCCAATCTGTCAGACTGATTTTATAGTCTCTTTGTGCTCGAAAGATTTCCATCACATTCGGAACATAATCAGGAACACTATCTTCAAAGATTGGTGAAGGATCTTGTTTCTCAATAATCACTTCCTTGTCATAAACAGTCCATTCAGAATCTTCATAAACAGCATACTGATCCTCTGAGAAGAAAGGAGGTTCCTCTTGAGTATATGTATCGGGAATTAAAAAACCATCATTTGTTGGATGTTTCTGAGCTTCGTAGGGTAGACCTGTCGAAATTGAATAGATGATCATATCAATACTTTATACAAAAATGAATAGCAATATTTCTAGGACGAGTTTCAGAACCAGCACCTGGTGAACCAGTTCCAAAAGAAAGATAGTCTGAAAGTCTCAATGTTGTTTTATCGTATCCAGTTGCTACCCATGAACCATCAAGGTCTCCATCACGCTGTCCCCACCAACTTGCGCCACGAATATTTGTGTTATAACTTTCATGTCGATGAGCTTGATAAGACATGCCTTGGTAAGTAGCCATACCTCTTCCACTATCCGCACCACGACCAGCATCCCAACCACGAAGAAACTCACCACGAAGATCAGGTATTCGAAAATTTGAACTACCTGATCCTCCCCAAGTTGTGCCAATTGCTTGATATAAATCAAGAAAGATTTTATCTTCTACAGCATTCAACGTTGCGCCATCGCAACGAAGAAAACCGTGAGGAATTGAAGAGTGAGCAAATGGAATAATTGCTCCAGCAAAAATGTCACCAAGAACACTCATAATATATTCTCAATTAAAATGCTACAGGAGCTAAAGAAGGATATTCAGTTGAATGAGGCATCGCCAATTGGTAATTATCACCACAACCACTAATTAAAAGCTGACCATCACTTGTAAGAACGTGAAGATTCATATATCGTTCATGTCCAACAAAAATAGCATCTACAATAAATTTATCACAAATAGCTTCAGTCAATCTAGTTTTGTTACTTTGGTCACCGACTCCTAATTGACCGTAACCATTATATCCACAAGCATACACTCGTCCTTGGTCTGTAAGAACACCAAATACATTATGTCCATTTTGACCGTTACAGAAAATCTTGATTGGAAGTTCACCATTTTTAAACATACTCATATCTACTTCTGTCCACGAGGCTCGGGCAGAAGTATCACCAACACCAAGATTTCCAACTCCATTATATCCAGTAGAGTATAATTTATTATCAGTCTTATAAATGTAAGATGCGGGATAATCATAGTAAGTATCATGGCAGAATAGCTCAACATCATCAGTAGAAGGAACTGGAATTCGTGAAGAAGAATTGACTGTAGAACTTCCGCTATTCACACCAATACCATGAGAACCGTATCGATCTCCACCCCATACATGAAGAGACTTATCAGCAAGACGGCAGAATGAACTATGCGGTCCAGCCCAAATATCTGTGACCACTTGATTTGTGATTGATCCGCTGTTCAGATGAAATGGTGTGGCAGCATTTGTCGATGAGTTATTTCCTAATTGATAATCACCATTATAACCCCATACATGTAATCTTCCTGTACTATCAATTGAAAGTCCATGTGTGTATTCTGCTCGTCCTAAACGAACTTTTTCTACAGTCACACCTTCTGAAGTTTTTAGATTATCAAAATATGCAGACTTAACAAACCAGGAACTTTCTGATGTATCACCACGACCAAGCTGGCCATGAGCATTATAACCTGTCATATAAAGAAGACCGTTCACACCAATAACTGCCATACAGTTATTGTTTTGTGAACCACAAGGAACTTGAACATCTACTACTTTTGTTGCTCCTGGATTTCCATCATACAATGGATTCGCACCGTCATTGCGTTTCATTACATTTTTTGGCATGTAGTTGTTACTATTTGTACCACAAACACCATTTTGATTTTCACCCCAAGTCCAAAGGTCTCCATTTTTGTCGATCAAAGCAAAACCATACTGATGTGATTTAACAAGCATTGGAGTATTATCAACAGCATGATACGCAATTCCTGGAAATCCAAGAGGGAAAGGCATACGATGTGTTTTTGGGCGGCTAGAATTATTTGTTCCTAGCCCAAGACCATAATGACCACCATGCCCCCAGCATCTTACTGAATCATCTTCCATCATACAAAATTGTTCATATCCGTTCATTGGAACACCTTCAAATCGCAATAAACTTTTAACACGATTTGAGCTTGTTGTATATGGTGTAACCCATTCAGGCATATTTGTATCAGCATTGATTGAAAGAACTTCTCCTTCATCACCAATTGGCAATCGACGTAGTTGATAGCCATCATGATAAATCAAATCTCCTGGTGTTGTTGCGACATCACGGGTTCCTTGAGCAAAGGTATCCCATTCAGTTACATCGAAAGCACCTGATGTTGATTGTGCCACCTTACAGATGAATGTATCAGCACCATTGCTCACAACATCCTGTTCATGATATGTAAGATTGGTGTCGAACTCACCTTTCCAAGTGATGGCTACTTTTCCTAAAATTACGTTTGCCATGGTTTTCTATTCCTTTTTTAATATTAGAAAATTATTTTACTAGGTACATGAATGTCCACATCATGAAGTTGACCATTCACACCTGCGTAACCTGCGCCTGAGGCGAAAACATCACCTTTATCTGTAAGAACATGAAAAGACCAATAAGGTTGCCAGGTTCCTCCATAATTATGATATATGTATCCGGTATGAGTTGCTTCAACAATTTTATCGTTACCTACAGGATAATAAGCATTATCATATCCAACATAATCATCATTTGCAGGTTCGCCTACCCGTGTGGAACTAGCATGTCCTAATCCTCGCCAACCTTCGTAATTACAACCTGTTGTCCACACACGACCATCTTTTGTCAAGGCATATCCCATTGAATTAAGATTTGACTTATACCAAGTGAATTCCTTAATATTATCATTCCAATATGTGTTGTCGAGTTCATAGATAGGATTTGTATCCCAATCAACAGGTCCAGTTGGTGTGCAGTGGTTGCCCGGCCAAGGCGCTTGTCCCCAGCGATTTGGTCCACGATAAATCCAACGACCATCTTTTGTTCTTGCTATTGCCATTGGCCAAGCACCATTACCAAACCAAATATTACTAATATTTTGTCCTGTTTTATAAGACTCATTATGAATGGAATGTGACCAACTTGCTCCAGGTGAACCCCAACTTTCACCATCATGGGAGTCACTTCTGTGATAGAAATCACCATTCTTAAATAGTATTCCTACCATAGCATAATAGTTATTATTGCTTGTATGGCGATAACAACCAACAGCGGAAAACTCATGAACTTTGTCAGGTAAGAACAAAACTCTATTAAATTCAGTTGTAGAATAACCTAAGAAATTTGCCTTAGAATGTCCTACGGTCCATAAGTTATCATCTTCATCAATCATACCAGTTACGTAATATCCATCTGAAGAAATTTTCTTGATTGGATGTTCGGCTGTGAATGGTATAAGTGCGGCTTGGTATCTTGTTCCACCACCTCGTCCTTGAATACCATGAGGATTATCTTGCCCCCAGGAATATACTTTTCCAGATTCAGTTAAAGCGAAGTAAGTATCATAACCCCATTTTCCAATTTCAGCAAAGCAAAAAACATCTTTAACTTTTTCATTACCAATTGGAGTTCTTTCATTCAGATTGACCATTTGTCTTTGATGGCCTTGATCTTCATTTTTTGTTGCGCCACCATAATGAAATTGATGACCTGCTCCCCAAAGTTGACCATCACGGTCTATACAATGAATGGAAACATGTCTCGTCATTGTTTTTACAATTGGAGGTGTTCCTTTTGGGAAATTAATTCGTGTTGGTGTATAATCACCAGTGGCGGTAGTATTATCTTTGGGACCCTGCCCTGTCAAATTATAAGAATTATTCCACCCCAAAGAACGAACAGAACCATCCCACATAACATAAGATATATAGTGGTGATTATGCCAGAAATTACCACAACCACCCATAAATCCATAATCAGATGATTTAGGTATAGATGAGAGTGCTTTGACTTTAGTTCCATTACGGTCATAGGGATGTTCAAAATTTACTTCACCGTTGCGAACATATAAAAATTCTCCGGGAAATCCAGAAACAACAGTAGAATCACCACCAACAATAATTTCACCTTTTGAAATTGCTTCGACTTGACCTCTGGCAAAAATCTTAAATGATTGTGTATCTCGTTCATAAGCAAAGGCCGCACCATCTTTATAGACAACATCTTTGTCTTCATAATCAATTGATTCAGAATAGGGACCTCGCCAACGATATCCTAATTTTTTGTAATCTATATGCATTTTTTATACTACCATTACTAGGTTATTGTTAATGAGTTGAAAACTTGCTGCTCCGACCATCCAATTTTCTTCTTCTTGTAGACTAACTTGATCAGCCGCTTCAGCAGTATACCATTCGAGTTCTGAATCACCTGATAAAAGCGATAGACGATAGAATTGTGAAGGTGTTGAACTTCCACCAGAACCCGCACCAATCACACTAGGTCCAAGAGTAACATTATCAAGAACTGTTGTGCCTCCAGACTCACTTAGAATACTATCTCCACCACTGCTTTGAATTGTATCGGCATCAGGTAACGAAATCAGAGGTAATAAGTCATTTCGTATATCAGCAAGTGAATTATAGATATAATCAAGATTGTTCCAAGTCTGAGAACCATCACCAATCTTTACTTTGCCGGTGTCTGTTTCAAAACCGAATTCTCCGGGGTTTAGAATCGGATCGTGATTTACCCAATCATTTGATGGACCCCTTCTTACTTGAATTAAACTAGCCATGTTATAACTATCTCCTTTTGTATTTGTTAGCTATGGTCTTGAACTACAGTACCACCATCAATATTTAATAATTCACTTGCGAATACAGAATCAGGCTTACCACCATCAACATATCCGAAATAAGCATCTGAATAACCTATAGCTCCGGTTTCAATTGGGTTTGAAAAACGAAAACCACCCAAACCATCTGCTGTTAATACTTGATTTTCATTTGCTGTATCTACATTTGTTAAATTCGCTATCTGATTCATCATGAAATTTAGATAAGTATTCGCTGAAATCGTTTCTGCAGTTAGCTTATCAGTGACAGTAATATTTTGTCTTGTGACAGAAAGCCGACCATCCGCAGTAATGAGGTCGCCGGATGGACCAGTAATTTTACCCACAATATGAATACCCGCATTTGCGGTCAACTCTTGTAAACTGTCTACTTTAAGTATACTAGCCATGAAATTATCTTTTTATAAGTGATGATTATTATTTTGTATTTAGCTTCTTTTATTTTCTCAAACGATTGTTAAAGTTCCTTTTAACGTAATGATTCCATCAAGTGTTATTGGTCCAACCATCATTGCATTTTCATCTTCACTGATATGCATATCACTTCGAATTTTGTTTGGTGTTGAAAACATTGGATGAAATGCTTTTTCTGTTTTTGAATTATGTGCTGAACTGCGGAATCCATGAGCAATAATTTCAATAACAATCACATCATCTTGCTCTCTTTCACTCATAGTTATTGTCTTATTTATGTAATCAATATCAAAATCAGTCTCTGAAATACGAAGACCATTTAGATAAACATTGATTCTTTCACCACCAGTTATTGACATCTTCAATTGAAATAATGTTTGACCTTGAGCCGCTGTAAATGTTTCTCTTGAATAAGAGGATCTGGCTAAATCTGTCACACCATTTGTGCCATACAAATCAACAGTATCACCAACTTCAGGTGGTTGAACAAATTCAATAAAATTACCATTCGGATCAATAAGATAATCTTCAGTCTCTTTGAGCTTGATACCATTCATAAAAACAAGAACAGCATTACTTTCATATTGAATACCAAATGCTCTTCTTGTTCCATCTCCACTGTATACTTTATGTTCTTGTAACCTCTCAACAGAAGGTTGATTTCCAATAAACGGCATGTTATGATCCTGTTAAAGTTGCTACTTGGTCTTCAAGAGCTTGAAGTCGGTCTAAAATATTTGCGAAATCTGCAACATCAATACCTGCGATTTTACCACCAACAATATGAACATCTGTTCTTTCAAGAATATTACTGATTGGTAAATTATAACCAATGATTTCAATTTGGTCTGTTGGTGCGATTGTCAATGTAGTTGTAGCTATACGAACATCTACTCCGTTTTCTGCTACATAAGTATCTGCCATCAAATAAGTTCCGTTGACAATAACAGATACATTACCTGGAGAATATCTCACATAGAAGGTGCTGAAGCCCGCATTTGTGGTTGTGTCCGCATTTGACCCTAAGAGTTTTTGATGGTCAATTGTTGATGTGGGAAGTATTGTTTTGTGAGTGTTTCCAATAAAAGGCATATTAGAATAAAAGTAGTTTGTTAACGTAACTTACATGATTTCGACGATTATCACTATAAGGTGAGTAGTCTTCATGAACCCAACCATAATCATTGCGATAGATTCCTAAGTAAGCACCATTTTGCGGTGCTGCCCAAGCATATTTTGGAGCGTTATATGATTCATTGAACCATAAAACTTTGTCAGCATTTTTGACAACATTACCATAAGTGTAGAGAAATATCCAATTTTTCTTTTCATTACTTTGAAATAGATGGTCATTTAGATTATTTTGACCACTCGCATTAACGTGCGGCCAATGTGCAATCATATCAATTACTTTACCATAATGAAGACTATCAATACCACCAATTGTCATCAAAACCCAACCTGCTCTTGGTGTTTCTGGATCAAGCATTTCTGGCACATATAAATGAGCGCCTCCAATCCAAAAGCCTGGCATGTGTAAACTACCTGAACCTGCTGACCGTATTGCTATATGAATTTCTTGAAGTTTCTTTGTTGTCTGTGGTGGAACAAATTGCTGATTTTGATCATTCTCAGCACGAACACCAGGACCCAAAGTTGTATTGTCCATTTCATAACCAAGAAATATATTCGCATCATTTGCATCATAAACTGCTTCTACATCATGCGAAGTACTTGAAGTTCCCTTGAGAGCAGACATTGGAATTACTGAGTCTGGTATAGTTCCTTCATAGAAATCAAGTTTAGTTAACGCAATTGAGTTATTCGCAATCTTTGATTTTTCAAATGAAAGTTCAATTGAATCAGTAGGTATATTGACTTTTTCAAAATCAATTGAACCATCGGGTATCACTACGGCATCAATTGAAATTGATTGATTTGGTATGTTAATCTTGCTTAGTTCAATCGCATTGTTTGCTATGGTAAGTAATGAATAATCAATTGAATTGTTTGCAATTTCGATATGATCTAATGTAAAACTTTTATGAGGTATGTCTAACTTATCAAATGTAATTTCATTATTCGCAATTGATATTCGGTCATAATCAATTGATGCCTCAGGTATGATAATATGATCTAATGTAAAGCTTTGAGATGGAATATTGATTCGATCGAGTTCAATCTCATTTTCATTGATTGTAATTTTATCATAAGGTACAGGTGCTAAACGATTAGGTAAGATTGAAAAGAGAGGAACTGTAAGTTTAGCAAAGGGAATTTGACCATCGTTAACTGTTACTTTGCTGTAGGGAATTTGTGTCATCTTATCGGGTGTGACAAATCCCGCAGGCATCTCTTCTAATTTTGAGAATTTTAACGCACCATCTGGTATATCAAGTTTCGAATATGGTATTGAACCATCTTCGAATGAACTGAATCTTGTGTGAACATTGCCGGACACGGCATCCAGAAGTGAAGCACCTTCAGATGAGAGTAGGGGTGCCTTTAGACGAATTCCCTCAGAACCTTCAGGAGCTTGTATTTCATCTACAATTAGAACACCGGCCATTTATTCCTCAATATAAATTTTACTTGTTTACCAAATAACATGTTAACTTCCTTCCAGGGCAGTAACTCGATTTTGTAAATCTTCAATCATTTGTCGAAGTTCAGATAAAGGATCGATACCACCAGCTGTCTTACCATCATGAATACGAATTTCACCGGTTGGTTCATGGTCTTCATTTGTGACCATAGAAATCACTCCTTTTTCGCCAGTATATGTTTCATGGTCAGAGGAGGTTCCTCGAAGGTGTTTGATTATATTTCCCATAGTGTCTTTTATAATTGTTGAATTTACTTATTATTTATCTATTGAGAAATGTATACAATCACTGTAGCAGCAAAAACGAAAAGGTATGAAAAGACAAACACACTGATTACTTTTGGATGAAAAAGTTCTTTGCGTGTGAATAAACTCTGAAAGAGTCGATAGTCATTCCAGAGTTTATTTTTGATACTCATGATGATAGGTAAATAAAGTTTAATTGATGGTAATTACCAAGGTAGAGTTGTGAACTACCATTGGTATATAGACCCATAGCAAATGTATCACCAACTTCTCCTTCTAAAAGCCAATTACCTGTAAGTGTTTCATAATTGCGAGTAGCCTGGTGTAAACCATGACACCATTGAGAGGAAGGATACCAAGTACCATTTCTGTATGGTTTGAAATAAGCATAATTATCAACAACGCCAGCTGTGTTTATAAAAAGTGAACAGAGGCAAAGATATTTTCCAGACAATGGTACTGTATAATCTCCTGTGCTAATATTATATCCATTATGTGTGTCTATTACAATTTCTTGTAGTTTAATCCGAGTACCTGCGTGAGTTGTATGTGCGGAGCCATTATGCCGAACAGCAAGTATTGGACGATTGAATTCTTCAAAATGTTCAGAAGTTGCCTTTGCGATAGTCGACATATCATGATTGAATTTCAATTCACCACTGTCTGACTTGATTGAGTAGTTGTTTGGAAATTCAATTCCTGATGAACCATGAATTTTGATCATACCGGCTCCTCTGGCCAAGTGACGTTTTCTGGATCTTGTTCTGTAATATCTCGAAGTGCCTGACGATACTCAAGCCATGCTGCTTGGTCATCACCGGGATAATCAATTGTGGCACGCCAATCTGTTGCCGTCAATCGACGGTCTCTTTCTTCTCTCAATAGTCGAAGTGGTTCGGCTGCTTCGAGTTCAGCAATCTTGTTTTGAATTTCTTTTTCACTTGGCTTAGTTATATCTCCTTCCCAAAAAATTTCACCATCTCGAACTGTGAAAACTGCGCCAGGGCGTAACTCAACTAAGGCTTCTGGTAAAAAGTTATGTTTTATCATTGTTGAAATACCATTCCATATACTTGAATATTTTGACCACCACCACCTTCTGTAGCACGAACAATTCCACCATCACCTGACCTAAAAATTGGCGTAAGAGTGAAGGGATTTGAATAGTCAGTGATTGACCAATCTGCTGGTGTATAAACATATGAATAAGAAAGAGAACATGGATGAGCAGTAGCTGAAATCTCTGAACCAAAGAAAGCAAGACCCTGAGAACTATCAGAAAAATTAGTAATGCTTCCGTCTGAATTTAACAAACCCCAGGAGTAAAAAGACATGTTGCTACTACTACCACTATGCTTATTTGGTCCTCCACCTGAGATATTGACTAAAACTTTATTTGTTGAATTTAAGGTAAATGACAATCGAAGTGAGGAATTGATTTCAACAAAATTTTGGCTGCTTGTCGATATATCGCCACCCGAATACATTTCATGTTTTAGCTGAATCACATGCCCAGCAGGAAATGAAACATTGCCTGTCAATGCTCCATTTGACATCATCACATTGTCTTCTAAGTCCCGTATCTCTTTGATTCGCAAAGCACTAGGCATTTGGTACCTCCGGCCAGTTTACATTGGTCAATTGTCCATTCTCATCCAATTGAGGATCACTGTTTGATGGCAAGTCTCTCAACGCTTGACAATATTCATACCATTCTTGTTTTGGTTCTTGGTCAATACGAAATCTCCAATCTGTTTCAGCAAGTAGCCGATTGCGTTCTTCTTTTAATAGTCGCATTGGTTCGGCTGCTTGGAGTTCTGCGAATTTTTCTGAAACTTCAGACCAAGTAATTGACCATTCGTTTGGATTTTTACTTCTATTTTGTGTAAATCCCTTATTAAATTCTGTTTCAGTTAATCCGTTCCCTCGGAGAGTCCAGTTTTTTACCTTTAAACTCTCCAGCACATCAATTATCGTAATCATACTTTAATCTCCTGCACGACTAATGTACTATATCCTGCCCCGTCATACGGGTTATTGACAACTACTGTGCCAGATGAACTGACAGATTGAAATTCGACATTAAAAGTATAGGTCGCCCCTGACGATAATAAACCTGTTTGGTATGCCATTGAAACTGGCATTCTTATATCAGTTACGCTATAACCTACGTCTCTAGCTAGAGGATAATGCGTTGTAGAACCACCTAAAGTTTGAGCTAGCCTAAAATAAGCTCTTGCAGAGGTCGAAGCTGTTGCAAACCCTGAAAAAAAAACCATCACCAAAACCTTATTATTACCAATCATTGTAATATCAATTCCGGTAAATGGTGTAACATAAGTTGTAGTATCGGTGCTTGTTACAATACCATCAATTTCAACAAAAGTTTGAATCACATGCCCAGCAGGAAACGTAACATTCTCTGTCAATGCTCCATCCGACATCACCACCTGATCGTTCAACAGTCTTAGTTCATCTGTTTTAATTATACTTGTTGCCATTATACCACTGTCCAAACTGAGTTAGCAGGCACTGTAACAATCACACCATCTGCGATTGTGATCGGTCCCGCACTGAGAGCATTTTTGCCATCAGTGATTGTATAAGATTCTGTTAGAATGTTACTGTTCTCATAGAACATATCTGCCTTCGCACCAGCATCTAAGTTGAGTCCTGATGTGTTCACAGCAGCAATCGGAATGCCATTTGCTGTGAGTGAGAGTGATTCGAGTGAGATTGAATTTGCAGTTATATTTATTGCTTCAATGGGTATTGAGTCTTCAGAAATATTCACTACAGCAATTGGAATACCATTTGCTGTCAACGCTAAAGCACTGATTGGTATTGAAGCATCTGCCACATCAATTACATCAATGGGTAATGAGTTTGATGTGAGATTTAGTTTCTCAGGACCAAGTGAATTATCAAGCACTTGAACAACTTCAGTACGATATTCAAACAACATAATATCATCTTTGACCGCTGGTGTATTCAGCAGCACAGAATAACCATCACTTGCTAAGTAATCTTCTTCAGCCAGTCTTACACCATTACGAAAGACCGAAATGTATCCTGGCTGATAACCTTG
>Ga0255743_10000521_pt1 | contig 34044 bp, 25 predicted proteins | sample 101ome_19_FD_179950 | JGI IMG/M metagenome (GOLD analysis project Ga0255743, IMG submission 179950) | Coastal salt marsh microbial communities from the Groves Creek Marsh, Skidaway Island, Georgia - 101405AT metaG (version 2) | ecosystem: Environmental > Aquatic > Marine > Intertidal zone >... | reverse complement strand
ATGTTTTTTTTCTTTTTTAATTTTGAAACCAAGATCTTCTAAGATTTTAAGCATTTCCTTAACTGGAATTTTAAATCCTGTTATTTTTTCAAATAAATTAGTATCAAATTTTATGGTTTTAGCTTTTACTGTTTCGATTGTTTGAATGTCAATTTTACTAATTTCACCCCCACAAATCTCTTTAATTAATAGTGCTGCTTTATTTAATCCGTCTTGAATCGATAATGGATCAATACCTCTTTCAAACCTAAACTTTGCATCTGTATCTAGGTTTAATTTTTTTGATGTACTTCTAATAGATCTGGGCTCAAAATAAGCTGACTCCAATAAAATATTTTTTGTATCAAATTCAGTACCTGACCTTGTGCCTCCAATAATTCCACCTAATCCTAACACACCTTTGTTATCGCTAATTACACACATCCCATCATCTAATTTATAATTTTTATTATCTAGAGCTGTAAACTCTTCACCAGATTTTGAATTCCTAACTACAATACCTTTTTCTATTTTATCTGCATCATAAGCATGTAGTGGACGATTAATATCAAGCATTACATAGTTGGTAATATCAACTATTGCTGAAATTGGTTTTTGTCCAATTGAAACTAGTTTATCTTTTAACCATTTAGGGCTTTCAGTATTTTTTACATTGGAAATTAAACAGCTACCAAAAGAACTACAAGCTTGATTTTTTTCTTTATTAATTTTTACTTTTACAGTTTGTTTCGCATTTGACTTAATTCTTTTTTCTTTTAAATTTTTCAATTTTCCAAAACCTGCGGCAGCAAGATCTCTTGCTATTCCTCTAACACCAAGACAATCTGGCCTATTAGGAGTAATCGACAGATCTATAAGATTGGAATTTGATTTTGAAAAATAACTTTTTCCAATACTCTTTTCATATTTTTTTGATGGCAATTCAGTTATTCCATCACTTTCATCTGATAAATTTAATTCAGACTCAGAACAAAGCATCCCATAAGAAGTAACATCTCTAATTTTAGCAACCACCAATTTTACTTTACTTTTTGGAACAATGGCTCCAGGGGGTGCATATATTGTAATTAATCCTTCTCTTGCATTAGGTGCACCACACACAACTTTTTTTATCTCTTTTTCTCCTACATCAACATCACAAACTTTTAGTCGATCAGCATTTGGATGTTTTTCTGTCTTTAAAATTTTAGCTACTTTGAATAAATCAAGACCAGCTGATAAGTTTTCTACACTTTCAACCTCAAGCCCGACATTAGTTAGTTGTTCTAAAAGCTTATCCTCATTTAATTTGGTATCTAAATGATCCTTTAACCAATCAAATGTGATTTTCATCGACTTAAACCTCTATAATTAGTTGGCACATCTAAAGGATCAAAACCAAAATGATTTAACCATCTATAATCACAATCAAAAAAAGCTCTTAGGTCATTAATCCCATATTTAAGCATCGCTAATCGATCAATTCCTATTCCAAATGCATATCCCTGATATTTTGAGGGATCAACTTTCACATTTTTCAAAACATTAGGATGAACCATTCCACAACCTAATATTTCAAGCCATTGGTCTCCTTCTCCAATAACAATTTTCCCATCTTTAATTTCATAACCAATATCTACTTCCGCAGATGGTTCAGTAAACGGGAAGTGACTTGGTCTAAATCGCATTTTAATTTTTTCAACTTCAAAAAATTCTTTAATAAAATAATTTAAACAACCTTTTAAATGTCCCATATTTATATCTTTATCTATATGCAAACCTTCTACCTGATGAAACATTGGTGCGTGAGTTTGGTCACTATCCGACCTATAAGTTCTTCCAGGCGCAATAATCTTAAATGGAGGCTTATCTTTTAACATTGTTCTAATTTGAACTGGAGATGTATGAGTTCTTAATAAAATTTCTTTATTCTCATCAAGATAAAACGTGTCATGCATATCTCTTGCTGGGTGATTATCAGGAGTATTTAAAGCTGTGAAATTGTTATACTCATTTTCAATATCTGGGCCCTCTTCAACACTAAAACCTATCTCAGAAAAGATTGATGAAATTTCATCTATAGTTTGTGAAACAGGATGAATTTTACCTCTAATAAAAGGTCTCTCGGGAAGAGTTACATCAATTTTTTCTTTTTCTAATTTTTCATTTATTTTTTTTGATTCAATTTCATTAATTTTACTTGTTATTAAATTTTGTAACTCATCCTTAATTTGATTAAGATCTGATGCAAATTTTTTTCTATCTGTCTCTGGTATAGATCCAATATTTTTGAATTGGGAAGATATCAAACCGTTTTTGCCAAATAACTCTGTCTTGATTTGATTAATTTCTTCTAAACTTAAATTATTGTTAAGTTTAGCCGAGTAGTCATTTTGAATATTTTTTATGTCTGACATATTGATAGATTATTTCCTTAAGAAATAAAAACAATAGCGAAGATTAATTTAAAGCGGATTGAGCTTTTTGAACAATTGTTTTAAATGCTTCTGGGCTATCGTAAGCAATTTCAGCTAAAATTTTTCTATCAATTGTTATGCCACATTTTCCAAGGCCATTGATAAATTTAGAATAAGTTAAACCTTCGGCTCTAACACCAGCATTAATTCTTTGTATCCACAAAGATTTGAAATCTCTTTTTTTATTTCTTCTATCTCTGTAAGCATATTGCATCGCTTTTTCCATCGCTTGCTTTGCAACTCTGATAGTATTTTTTCTTCTGCCCCATTGACCTTTGACAGCTTTTAAAACTTTTTTATGCTTTGCTTTACTGGTTACGCCTCTTTTTACTCTTGCCATTATTAACCTCTTAAACTGTAAGGCATGTATGATTTAACAATTTTGCTGTCTTGCTTAGACATAGTTGTTGTGCCTCTTAACTTTCTTATTTGTGAATTTGTTCTTTTAATCATACCGTGTCTTTTACCAGCTTGAGCAGTCATTACTTTACCAGTGGCTGATATTTTAAATCTTTTTTTAGCTGAGCTTTTTGTTTTTAATTTTGGCATAATTCTGCGGTGTTATACAAAGATTGATATAAATTTACAACCTATATTAAGGCCTATAAAGGCTGAATTACCATGATCATTTGCTTACCATCGAACTTGGGGTGTAATTCTACCTTACCAATATCCTTCATGTCTTCTTTGATCTTATCCATCAATTCTTTTCCTAAATGAGAATGTTGTAATTCACGACCTTTAAATCTTACAGTAAATTTTACTTTATCCCCTTTAGCAATAAATTTTTTTGCATTTTTAACCTTAAAATCATAATCATGAGTTTCTGTTACAGGTCTCATTTTAATCTCTTTTAATAAAACAATTTTTTGTTTTTTCTTAGCAATATTTGCTTTCTTTTGAGCATCGTATTTAAACTTACCCATATCCATAATTTTACAAACAGGTGGATTTGCATTAGCTGCTATCTCTATTAAATCTAATCCTTGATTTTTTGCCATTGAAATTGCTTCATTGGTATTCATTACACCAAGATTTTCACCATCACTTGCTATTACCTGAACATCTGGAGACGAGATTCTATTGTTAGATCTTGGACCTCTGTCTTTTGTTCTTCTTTGAAAGTAATTTTGTTTAAAATCTGCCACTTAGTTTGAGGATGCTTTATTTAAAGCAGAGAATGTTTTTAAAAATTGGTCTATATCCATATTTTCTTGTTTGTTCGTGTCTAATCTTCTAATCGTTACCGAGTTAGAGTCAACTTCTTTTTTACCACAAATTAATAAAACCGGTATTTTTGCTAAAGAATGATCTCTAATTTTGTAATTTAAATTATTATTTTTTAAATCTACTGATGAACTAATGCCCACATCTTTTATTTTTTTTGATACTTTAACTGCATAGTCATTAAATTCTTCTGAAATAGGTATCACCATAGTTTGCAAAGGCGATATCCAAAATGGAAACTTTCCAGCATAGTTTTCAATTAAAATTCCAATAAATCTTTCTAGCGAACCAAATAAAGCTCTATGAAGCATAACTGGAACTTTTTTAGATCCATCTTTATCAACATAAGAAGCATCTAATCTTCCTGGTAAATTTAAATCAACTTGCAAAGTTCCACACTGCCAATCTCTACCAATAGCATCTCTTAATACAAATTCAATTTTTGGCCCGTAAAATGCACCTTCGCCTTTGTTAATGCTATATTCCAACTTAGATGCTTTAACTGCCTCGAGTAAAGAGGCTTCAGCTTTATCCCAAACTTCGTCATCACCAACTCTTACATCTGGCCTATCTGCATATTTTAGAATTACATTTTCAAAACCTAAATCTTTGTAAATATCTAAAATTAAATTAGTTACTTCTAAACATTCGCTTGTAATTTGATCCTCGGAACAAAATATATGAGCATCGTCTTGAGTAAATGCTCTCACTCTTAGTAGGCCATGTAATGCTCCAGAAGGTTCATAGCGATGTACTTTTCCAAATTCTGTTATACGTAAAGGTAGATCTCTGTAGCTTTTTAAACCTTGGTTAAATACCTGAATATGCCCAGGACAATTCATGGGTTTAATAGCAAATACTTTTTCGTCTGGAGTTTCTGAGGTATACATGTTTTCACCATATTTTTCCCAATGACCAGATTTTTCCCACAATTGTCTATCCAATATCTCTGGTGTATTCACTTCTTTATAACCAGCAGCGTCCTGTCTAGCTCTCATATAATTAATTAATTTTTGAAATAAAGCCCAACCTTTTTCGTGCCAAAATACTGACCCTGGACTTTCTTCTCTAAAATGAAATAAATCCATTTCTTTTCCAAGTTTTCGGTGATCTCTTTTTTCAGCTTCTTCAATTCTTTTTAAATATTCATCCAGATCTTTTTGAGTTGCCCAACTTGTACCGTATATTCTTTGGAGCATTTCATTATTTGAGTCGCCTCTCCAATAAGCTCCAGAAACTTTTGTAAGTTTAAAAAATTTTCCAATTTTACCTGTTGATGAAAGATGTGGACCTCTGCATAGATCGTGCCAATCACCATGAAAATAAATAGACACATCTTCATTTTCTGGGATTGCTTCAATCAACTCTGCTTTATACGTTTCGCCTTTTTCTTTAAAATGTGAAATTGCTTTATTTCTTTCCCAAACCTCTCTTTTTGTGATTTCATTTCTATCCACAATTTCTTTCATCTTATTTTCAATTTTTTCTAAATCGTCTTCAGTAAAAGGTTCCTTTCGAGCAAAATCATAATAAAAACCATTTTCAATAACTGGCCCAATAGTAACTTGTGTCCCTGGAAATAATTCTTGTACAGCCATTGCCAATATATGTGCTGTATCATGCCTAATAGTTTCTAGGCCTTCAGGATTTTTTGATGTAAAAATTTTAATTGAACAATCTTTTTCTATTAAAAAATCTAAATCTTTTAAATCACCATCAACACTTATAACCATAGCTTGTTTTGCAAGTGACTTACTAATTTTTTCAGCTACATCTAGACCTGTAACTTTGTCTGGAAATGTTAAATTATTTCCATCTGGTAAGGTAATTATAGGCATTAATTTAATATTCTTTTATACTCTGAATAAGTAGAAAAGCACATTTTTTCAACATTAAATTTTTGAATTATGTTTTTTCTTCCTTCTTTACCTATCGATTGTAACAATGTTTCATCCATAGAAAGAACTTTTAAAATTTTTTTACTTAATGATTTTGCATTGTTAGACTCGAATAAAAAACCAGTTTTTTCGTCAATTATAGTTTCATTAGACCCGCCAATATCGCTTGCAATTATTGGTTTTTCCATTGATTGTGCTTCAACTGCAACTCTTCCAAAAGCCTCTGGCTCGATAGATGCAGATATTACTATATCTGAAACTTTGTAGGCTAAAGCCATATCATTACAATGATCAATAAATTTAACTTGGTTATTTAATCTGTGTTGTTCTGTAATTCTAATAAGTTTTTTTTTATATAGATCTCTACCTTGATCACTTCCAAGAATTACAGCATAAAAAGCTTCATATCCAAGTTCAATATTAACTAAATTAATTGCTTCTATAAAAACTTCTTGTCCTTTCCATCCTGTTAATCTGCCAGGTAAAAGAATTATTTTTTTATCTTTTTCTATTTGCCATTTTTTTAATAGTTTTTTTTCATCACTATCTAATTTGGTAGTCGGATCAAAATAGTCGACGTTAATTCCTCTAAATATAACTAAAAGTTTTTTTTTAGCATTAAGATATTTTGTATAATTATCTTTGATATGAGAAAAAATAAAATTAGAACCAGCTATGATTAAGTCAGACCTAACCATTACAGAATTATAAAATTTTTTAATTTTATTATTAAAATTATAAGTTCCATGAAAAGTAGTAACAAATTTTCTGCCTGTAATTTTAGCTGCTAACAAGCAAGACCAGGCTGGCGCTCTACTTCTGGCATGTACAATTGAAATATTCTTAACGAGTATAATTGCAACTAAAGCTAAAAAATTAATGAATATAATTAAAGGATTTTTACTATGTACAGGAAGTTTTATTATTTTTACTTTTTTTTTATCAATAAATTTAAGAAGTTCTCCTCCACTTGTTACAATAAATGATCCACAATCATTTTCTGGCAAGTAATGAGCAATATCATAACAACCTGTTTCAGCACCTCCGTAACCTAATTTTGGTATAACTTGTAAAACTTTTAAATTAGATGACATTTGATATGATTATATATTATTAGATTAAACATATAAATGATTATGACTTATTTTAGATATTACAGAGTCTCAAAAAGTAAGAAAATAAGATTTGTTTGTAATATTCATAAAGGTGCTCCTTTTATTGTTTTTTTACATGGTTTTATGTCTGATTTAGAAGGAAAAAAACCAAATGCTTTTTTAAAATTTGCTAAACAAAACAAACTGAGTTTTTTAGCACTTGAATATTCTGGACACGGAAAATCATCAGGAAAATTTACAAATGGCAATATTACAAAATGGAGCAACGAAACGTCAGCTCTGATTAAAAAATTCGTGAAGAAAAATGATTTTATTATTGTTGGTTCAAGTATGGGTGCCTGGTTAGCGCTTAAACAATTTCAAAAATTTAAAAGTCAAATAAAAGGATTTTTAGGCATAGGCTCTGCTCCTGAATTTTTAGAAAATTTGATGTGGAAAAAGTTCACAAAAAAAATGAAGTCTGAAACTATCCAAAAAGGAATTTTACAATTAAAACACGGTAATTATGAATATCCAATTACTCTACAATTAATAAAAGATGGTAGAAAAAATAAGGTTTTAAATAAAAAAATAAATTCTGAAATAAATGTTACTATGGTTCATGGTCAAAAAGATGAAGTGGTGCCTGTTTCTTATTCAAGAAAAGTTTTAAAAATATTTCAAAAAGCAAAAAAAAAATTAGTTATTATTAATAATGGTGATCACAGTTTATCAAGTCAAAGGTGGCTTAAAATAATAATGAAGGAGTTAAAACTAATTATTTAACTAACTTCTTTAATAAATGGTTTGTTGCTGATTGGATTACTTAACTTGTCTAACATTTCTTTTGGACAAACTTGAATAAAATTCTTTAACTCTTCATCATAATTTTCAATTAACATTTTTGATAAATTGGATCCAGTTTCTTTAAAATGTTCTTGGATTAAATCTTTGAGAAATATTTTCCAATAATCTGTTTCTATATTTTGCCATACAACAGACTCATCATTAACTTTTTTTTCAAATTCTCCTGATTTATCATAGATAAATGCCATTCCTCCTGTCATCCCTGCTGCAAAGTTATCACCTACATCACCTAAGATTACTACAGTTCCTCCTGTCATATATTCACAACCATTTGAATCACATCCTTCAATTACTGTAGTTGCTCCAGAGTTTCGAACAGCAAATCTTTCGCCTGCCTGTCCAGCTGCAAATAATTTTCCTGATGTTGCACCATATAAAACTGTATTACCTATAATAGTGTTTTCATTGGAAATTAAATTACTTTCATCAGATAATTTGATTGAAATTGTTGCCCCTGATAACCCCTTACCTACATAATCGTTAGCATCTCCTTTAAGAACAAGTTTTAATCCTTTGGCTGAAAAAGCACCAAATGATTGTCCTGCTGAACCCTTGAAATTTAATACTAAAAAGTTTTCATTAAGTTTTTCATATCCATATTTTTTATAAAGGTGATGAGATATTCTAGTTCCAACTGCTCTATTCGTATTTTTAATAATGTATTCTTTTTCTATTTTTTCAGAGCTGTCTAAAGATTTTTCAATCTCTGGCCAAATTTCTTGATCAAGTGTATCTGGTACAAGGTTTATTTCTTGATTTTCACAATATCTTTTATTGTTACCGTTATCTGCTTGTACAAAAAGTGGGTTCAAATCTAAATCATCAAGATTTGGAGAGGCTTTGCTAACCTGCATTAAAAGATCTGTTCTGCCAATTATATCGTTCAATGATTTAAAACCTATTTTTGCTAAAATTTCCCGTACTTCAGATGCTATAAAAGTGAATAAGTTAACTACTTTGTCTGGGGTGCCTGTAAATTTTTCTCTAAGTTTTTCGTCTTGAGTACAAACACCAACAGGACATGTGTTAGAATGACATTGTCTAACCATGATACATCCCATCGCAACTAACGCAGTAGTTGCCACTCCATACTCTTCTGCTCCCATCATTGCTGCAATAACAACATCTCTTCCTGTTTTAATGCCACCATCAGTTCTAAGAGTAACTTTGTGTCTTAGATTGTTTAATGTTAAAACTTGATTAGCTTCTGTTAAACCCATTTCCCATGGTATTCCAACATACTTAACGCTAGTTTGCGGTGTTGCGCCCGTACCGCCATTATGTCCAGATATTAATATTATATCTGCTTTTGCTTTAGCAACACCCGCTGCAATTGTTCCTACACCTGATGACGCAACAAGTTTAACCCCAATTCTTGCTTTAGGATTTATTTGTTTCAAATCATAAATAAGTTGAGCAAGATCTTCTATTGAATAAATATCGTGATGTGGTGGAGGTGATATTAAAGTAACTCCAGGTGTTGAATGTCTTAATTTTGCAATCTCATCAGTAACTTTAAACCCTGGTAGCTGTCCACCTTCTCCTGGTTTTGCTCCTTGAGCTATTTTAATTTCAATTTCATTACAATTATTTAAATAATTAACTGTTACACCAAATCTAGCTGAAGCTATTTGTTTTACTCTAGAATTGGCACTGTCTCCATTTTCTAGAACTTTAAACCTACTCTCATCTTCTCCACCCTCACCACTACAAGAGGCACCTTTAATTCTGTTCATTCCTGTGGCAAGTGTTTCATGAGCTTCTTTTGAAAGCGCTCCATGTGACATGCTTCCGCTCCCAAATCTTTTAAGTATATTTTGTATTGGTTCAACTTCAGAGATATCAATCGATCCTTTCAATTTTTTTGATCTGAAATCAATTAAATCCCTCAAATTTATTGGTGGTAAATTATATATTCCTTCCGCATACCTTTTGTAAGCTTCATAAGAATTTGATCCTACAGCGCTTTGTAATAAATGAATTAATTTTCCTTGATATTGGTGTGTTTCTCCATTTTTACGATACCTATATATTCCACCTATTGGTAAAATAGTTTCAGAGCTTTCAAATGCTTCTTTATGAATAGATCTAATTTTTTTTTCTATTCCTGTTAATCCAATCCCAGAAATTTTAGATACCACACCTGGAAAATAATCAGCAACAATCGTTCTACTCAATCCAACAGTTTCAAAATTACATCCCCCTCTATACGAACTCAAAACAGAAATTCCCATTTTAGACATAATTTTTAATAGACCGGCATTTACAGATTTAATGTATCTTTCAACACATTCATCAAAACTAAATTTTCCAAAAAGTTTTTTTTCATGTCTTTGATATAAGCTGTCAAAAGCAAGGTATGGGTTTACTGTAGTTGCACCTACACCAATTAAGGTGGCAAATGAATGTGTATCTAAAGCTTCTCCAGATTGAACATTTATCGAAACATATCCTCTTAATTTTTTTTCTATTAAAAATGAATTGATTGCTCCTACACATAATAACATAGGAATAGGTAAATTAGTTTCTGACAATCCTTTATCACTCAAAATTAATTGGGTAACACCTTGTCTTACAGCGATTTCAGCATCTTTTTGGACTTGTTTTATTGCTTCAAATAAAGACTGATCTTTAGAAAAAGTACAATCTATAACTAAAGAATTTTTACCAAAAAAATTAATAAATTTATCAAATTGAGAGTTTGATAAAATTGGACTATTTAAAACATAAATATTTTGCTTAGTTAGATTATCAAAATCTAAAATATTACCTAAATTTCCAAATCTTGTTTTTAGACTCATAACCTTATTTTCTCGAAGCGAGTCAATTGGAGGATTAGTTACTTGGCTAAAATTTTGTCTAAAAAAATGATAAAGAGGTCTATATTTATCAGATAATACTGCAAGAGGAGTATCATCACCCATAGAGCCAATCGCCTCTTTCGCATCTTCAGCCATTGGGTGCAAAATAAGCTCTAAGTCTTCAAGACTCATTCCAAATGTGTACTGTCTTCGTCTTAAATCATCTCCAGAGAATGAATGCTTTTCTCCAGAAATAGTAATTTTTTCATCTAAATCGATAATTTGAGAATTAAAATGTTTGTATTCTTTAGCTAAATAATCTTTGATTTTGCTGTTAGTAAATACTTTTCCTTTTTCAATTCTAACTCCAATTATTTCTCCTGGGCCTAATCTTCCCTTAGTTAAAATTTTTTTTTCGTTAAGTTCAATCATTCCAGTTTCTGAACCTGCAAATAATAAATTATCTTTGGTAATTGCATATCTTAAGGGTCTCAATCCATTTCTATCATTTGCAGCGATTACCCATTCATTATCTGTTCCAGCAATAGCAGCAGGCCCATCCCATGGTTCCATAGTGCTATTTAAAAAATTAAATAATTGTTGATGATCTCTAGATAAAGTTTTATTTTTTTTAGACCAAGCATCTGGCACTAACATTAGTTTTGCTAAAGGTGCTGGTTGACCTGAAATATTTAATAATTCAAAAACATTATCCAATGCAGCTGAGTCTGATGCCCCCTGTTGAATTACTGGTTTTAAATTTTCTATGTTATCAAAAAGTGGGCTATTCATTTCTTGTTCATGAACTTTCATCCAATTTTTATTACCACGATATGTGTTGATTTCTCCATTATGAGCAATTGCTCTAAAAGGTTGAGCTAGATTCCAGCTTGGTGCTGTGTTTGTAGAAAATCTTTGATGAAAAATTGCATATCTTGAAACAAATCTTTCATCTTTTAAATCTAAAAAAAAATCTGAAATAGCTTCTGCTAAAAACATTCCCTTATAAATGATTGATTTTGAACTAAGAGAACAAATATAAAAATTATTCAAAGAAATCTTAAAAGCTTTATTTTCAATTATCCTTCTTGTTTCATAAATTTTTCTTTCAAGATCTTTATTCAATAATTCTGGATTATTTGATTTAAAAAGTACTTGAATAATTTCAGGCATTGTCTGAAATGCTTTTTCACCTAAGACCTTTGGGTTGACTGGAACTTGCCTCCAACCATAAATGCTAAAATCATTTTTGGTTAGTTCGCTTTCAACTATTGTTTTGCAGCTTTCTTGTGCTGCATAATCATTTCTTGGTAAGAAAATCATTCCAACACAGATTTCTGAATTATCGTGGGTATGACCTGTAACTTCTATTTTTTCTATAAAAAAATCTTTTGGTATTTCTACATGTATCCCAGCACCATCACCCGTTTTACCATCAGCATCAACTGCTCCTCTATGCCAAACTGCTTTTAAAGCTTCAATTCCATACTCGACAACTTTACGTGATTTCTTTCCCTCCGTAGAAGCAATTAAACCAACACCGCAAGCATCGTGTTCCATCTCTTCAGAATAGACATGGTTTTTTTTCAGTATTTCTAAATTTTTTTTATAATTTTTCATTAAGCTACTTTTGTCTGTTTTAATTCTTTATTTTCTAAATGCTTTTTAATCGAAGCTGCTGCATCTCTTCCATCTTTTATCGCCCAAACAACTAAAGATGCACCTCTAACTATATCTCCTGCAGCAAAAACCCCACTCAAATTTGTCTCCATTGTATCAAAATCTGCTTTGATAGTTCCCCATTTTGTCACTTGCAGTTCGTTAGAGTCAAATAAAGTTGGCAAATCTTCAGGATCAAAACCTAAAGCCTTAATAACCATATCTGCTTTGATCTCAAAACTTGAGTCTTGTTGAACCTCGGGTTTTCTTCTTCCACTTTCATCAGGATCACCTAATTTTATCTGGTCAACAATTAATTTTTCAACTTTGTTAATACCCTTAAATTCCTTGGGACTTGATAGCCAAACAAATTCGACACCTTCCTCTTCAGCATTAGCAACCTCTCTTGCTGATCCAGGCATATTCTCTTTGTCTCTTCTATATAGACATTTAACTGATTTTGCTTTTTGTCTTATTGATGTTCTTACGCAGTCCATTGCTGTATCACCACCACCAATTACAACAACATCTTTTCCCTCTGCATTTAAAATTCCTTTATCAAATAATTCTACTTTATCGCCTAATCCTTTTTTATTTGATGCTGTTAAAAAATCCATCGCAGGAAAAATATTATTTAAGTCATTACCTGGAAGTTCTACCTCTCGAGCTTTGTAAACTCCTGTTGCAATTAGAATTGCATCATGTTTTTTTCTTAATTGTTCTAAATTTGCATCTTTTCCTACTTCAAAATTTTGAATAAACTCAATTCCTCCATCTTTTAAGAGTTTAGTTCTTCTCTCTACAACTTCTTTTTCAAGCTTAAAATTTGGTATTCCATATATTAACAATCCACCAGCCCTATCATATCTGTCATAAACTGTGATTTTATATCCATTTTTTCTCAATTCTTCAGCTGCAGCTAAGCCAGCTGGTCCAGCACCAATTATTCCAACACTTTGGTTTTTTTCATGAGAAATATTTATAGGTTTTACCCAGCCTTGCTCCCAGGCATTATCAGTAATATATTTTTCCATTGAGCCAATGGTTACTGTTCCATGGCCAGACTGTTCGATGACACAATTACCTTCACACAACCTATCTTGTGGGCATATTCTTCCACAGACTTCCGGCATATTATTTGTGCTTTGCGATAATTCGTAAGCTTCCTTAAGTCTTCCTTCAGCAGTTAGCTTAAGCCAATCAGGAATATTATTACTTAAGGGACAATGAACTTGGCAAAAAGGAACACCACACTGAGAACATCTGCTAGATTGCTCTTTAGCTTTATCACTAATAAATTCGTCATAAATCTCATTAAAGTCTTTTTTTCTGACATCAATCTCCCTTTTAGGTGGAGTTTGTTGACCTATTTTTACAAATTTAAGCATTTTATCAGTCATAATTTTTATAATTTAAGGCAAATTATATATTGTTTTTATTAAATAAAGCTTAAAATAGGTCAGTTATTATGACCTTATTAAGCCATATTAGTTTGGAATTTATGGCATTTTTAATAATTGCATAGCTAATATGCTTAAATCGAATTGTTTTAAATGAATATTTTTTAAGCTAGTTAGATAAAATGTTTCAGAACATTATAGAAGTTTTAATACTATCAGCCATTCAAGGCATATCAGAATTTTTACCCATAAGCTCTTCAGCTCACCTAATATTAGTTTCAAGCTTATATGAATTTAAATCTAGCTCATTATTAATAGATATAAGTCTTCACCTTGGTTCCTTGTTTGCAATTATCTATTTTTTTAGAGTGGACTTATTAGATGTCAAAAATAATAAAAGACTTTTAAGCCTAATCATTCTTGGGTCAATTCCATTAATAATTGTTGGATATATCTTATATTCAACTGGTATCATTTATGAACTTAGAAACATTAAAATTATAGCTTGGACAACTCTAATTTTTGGAATTGTACTATTTATTGCAGATAGAAATCGATTTGATAAGAAAATTTCCTCAAATTTAAATCTTCAATCAATTTTATTTATAAGTTTATTTCAAATTCTTTCTTTGGTGCCAGGAGTAAGTAGGGCAGGCATAACTATTACAGCTGCAAGAATATTGAGATTTAATAGATTAGACTCCAGTAAAATATCATTTTTACTTTCTATTCCAGCTTTAGGAGGTGCTAGTTTTTTAGGATTAAAAGATGTGTTTTCTCAATCAGTTGAGTTTAATTATTTAGTAGTTATTGCAATTGTAGCATCATTTATTTTTTCTTTTGCGACTGTAAAATTTTTTTTAATTTATATAAATAAATTTTCAATGAATGCGTTTGTTATTTATAGAATATTAATAGCGTTGATTTTATTTGCTATAATTTATTAAGAATATTTTTTTTGAACCAATGGTAGCAATTGAGACAACAAGACACCACATAGAATAAATAAACATCCAAGTAAATTATTAATATCTAAGATCTGATTTAAAATGAACCAGGCAGCAATAGTTGCGAATACTCCCTCTAATGAAAAAATTATTGCAGCAGGGGCAGGGGTTATATTTTTTTGAGCATAAATTTGTAACACAAATGCAAAACCTCCAGATAAAATTCCAGCATACAAAATAGAATTTACTTCTTTCATAATTTCCAAGTAAACAAACTCCTCATAAATAAATGCTATTACAAAAGAAAATAATGCAACAATGAAAGTTTGAGCTGCTCCTAGGGTGAGTGGAAGATTATACTTATTTACAATTATTCCTGTAAAAATTATATGAGTGCTCCAAAATAAAGCACCTAGTATTACTAAACTATCCCCAAGTCTAACTGTTGCGTCATAAAAATTTGTTAATAAATACCCTCCAATTAAACATAAAACTACAGATGGCCAAACACTCCAATGAATTGATGTTCGTTTAAATAAAAAAATTATAATTGGTACTAAAGGAACATAAAAAATTGTAAAAAACGCAGCATTAGCTACATCTGTATAAAGAAGAGCAACTTGTTGCAAAGCTGAACCTAAAAATAAGGATAAACCAATTAAAAATGAGAGATTAACGAAAGTTTTAGTGTCACTTTTAAACTCAGATTTGAATTTTTTTATTTCAAACAATAAAACTAATGGAGTGATGGCCAAAAAACCTATAAAAAACCTTACAGCATTGAATGTAAATGGACCAATATTATCCATACCAGTGTCTTGAGCAATAAAAGTTGTACCCCAAATAAAAGTACACAGTAATGCACTTAATAAAGAGATAGTTTTTGACATAACTTAAATTAAACAGCCAACTTATAGGCAAAATTTTTGCCAAGATTTTCTTTTAAATCATTATTAAATCTTGCAGCTTCAGCTCCATCAATAATTCTGTGATCATAGGACAAAGATATAGGTAACATTGTTCTTATTTGAAACTTTCCGTTAATAAATATTTGTTTTTTTTGGGATTTACCTACTCCTAAGATTGCAACTTCTGGAAAATTTATAATTGGAGTAAAAAATGATCCTCCTATTCCTCCTAAACTAGTAATAGTCATAGACCCACCAAATAATTCTTTTTTATCAATTTTTAGATTTCTACAAAGTTCACTTACTTCTTTCAATTCTTTACTAAGCAGTGAAATTTTTTTGTTGTCAGCATTTCTAATTTTAGGAACCATTAATCCATTAGGTGTATCAACTGCAATTCCAATATGAAAATATTTTTTAAATGTCATTTTTCCAGTTTCAATTTCATCTATGGAAGAATTAAAACTCGGGAATTTTTTTAAAGACGCTACTAAAGCTTTAATTATAAATGCCAAAGGAGTAATTTTGATTTTTTCTCCAGTGTACATGTCTGTCAGAGAACTTCTAAAGTTTTCCATTTCTGTTATATCTACCTCATCATGGTTTGTAACATGTGGTATAGTTGTCCAAGAATTGGTTAAATAAACCGAAGATAGTTTTTTTACTCTTGGAATATCTTTAATTTCAATTTCTCCAAAATCAGAATGTTCAAATTCATTTTTAATTTTTTTTATTTTATCTTCTTTAATTTCATTAATATTTTTTGTTGTGGATGAAACAAATTTTTTAATATCTTCCTCAACAACTCTTCCATCTTTTTCACTTCCTACAACTTGAGTAATATCTACTCCAAGTTCTCTTGCAAATTTTCGAGCTTTTGGGCTTGCAGATGATATTTCGTTGGATAAATTTTTAACTTGATTAATTGAAGTTTGTTCTGTCTCGGGTTTTATTACTTTAATTTTTTTAAACTCTTTTTCAATATTTGGCTTTTCTTCAGTGTTTTCTTTTGTTGTAGATGTTTCCTCTAAAATTAATATCAAATCACCTTCAGAAATTTTATCTCCAACTTTTATTTTTAAAGATTTAATTTTACCTTCAAAGTTAGATGGAATTTCTACGCTTGATTTATCACTTTCAATTGTAATTATAGGATCGTTTTTTTGAAGAATTTGACCTTCAGAAACTAGAACTTCTATTACCTCAACATCCTTAAAATCTCCAATATTTGGTACTTTAATTTCAGTTTCTGACATTACAATTTAGTAGGCATTGGTTTTTCACCATCAATTTTATATTTTTTAATTGCTTCATTTGCATATTTTGAAGCTATTAGTTGTTCTTTGGCCAAAATACTTAAGCTGTAAGCAACTAAATGCTCTTTATCTACCTCAAAAAATTTTCTTAGATTTTTTCGAGTATCACTTCTACCAAATCCATCTGTTCCTAAAGAATAAAAGCTTTTATTTGTATAAGGTCTTATTTGATCTGAATTCATTCTCATATAATCTGATGCAGCCATGATTGGGCCTTCAGTTTTTCCCAAACATTTTTCAACAAATGAAATTTTTTGTTCTTTATCAGGGTTTAAAAGATTATATCTTTCAACTTCCATTCCATCTTTTCTTAATTCATTGAAGCTTGTTACACTCCAAATTTCACTATCAATTTCATATTCATTTTGAAGAACTTCTGCTGCAGCCATCATTTCTCTAAGAATTGTACCTGATCCTAAAAGCTGAATTTTTGTTTTCTTAAACTTATTAAATTCTTTAATCTTATACATTCCTTTCAAAATACCTTCCTCACAATTTTTATCTTTTGGCATTTCTGGATGAGAATAATTTTCATTCATTGTAGTAATATAATAAAAAACGTTTTCTTTTTTTTCATGCATTCTTCTCAAACCTTCTCTAAAAATTACAGCAAGCTCATAATGAAAAGTTGGATCATAAGTTACGCAATTTGGTATTGTAGAAGCTATTAAATGGCTGTGTCCATCTTGGTGCTGAAGTCCTTCTCCAGCTAAAGTAGTTCTTCCTGCAGTAGCTCCAATTAAAAATCCTCTTGCCTGGCTATCCCCAGCAGCCCACGCCAAATCACCAATCCTTTGAAAACCAAACATAGAATAAAAAATATAAATAGGAATCATTTCTATGTCGTGATTTGTATATGCTGTAGCAGCTGCAATCCAAGAAGACATTGCACCAGCTTCATTAATTCCCTCTTCTAACACCTGACCACTCTTATCCTCCCGGTAAGAACTTAATTGTGCGGCATCTTCTGGCTCATATTTTTGGCCTTCATGAGCATAAATACCAATTTTTTGAAAAAAACCTTCCATTCCAAATGTTCTTGCTTCATCAGGAATTATAGGAACCAATCTTGGTGAAATATTTTTGTCTCTAAGTAGGTTAGTAAACATTCTAACCATTGCCATCGTTGTTGACATTTCTTTTTCACCAGTTGAAACTTTCATAAAATCAAAGATATCTTTTGATGGTGCCTTAATTGGTTTTGCGTAAGTTGTTCTCTCAGGTAGATAGCCACCTAAATTTAATCTTCTTTCTTTTAAATATTTAATTTCAGGAGATTTTTCGTCAGGTTTAAAATATTCAATATTTCTAACTTGTTCATCAGTTAAAGGAACATCAAATCGATCTCTGTAGTATAGTAAATCATCAACATCTAATTTTTTCGTTTGGTGGGTAGTGTTCACACTTTCACCTGTCTTACCCATCCCATAACCCTTAATAGTCTTTGCTATAATTACAGTAGGGCTTCCTTGGTTTTTTGAAGCCTTATCATAAGCTGCATAAACTTTATGAGGATCATGACCGCCTCTATTTAACCTCCAAATATCTTTATCTGATAAGCTTGATACTAATTCTTGTGTTTCAGGATATTTGCCAAAAAATTTTTCTCTAACATAAGCGCCGTCTCTTGCTTTCATCGCTTGGTATTCTCCATCAACTGTTTCATTCATTATTTTTACTAAATGACCTGTTTTATCGTTTGCTATTAACGAATCCCAATAAGAGCCCCAAATTACTTTAATTACATTCCATCCAGCTCCTCGGAAACTGCCTTCTAATTCTTGAATAATTTTTCCATTTCCTCTTACAGGTCCATCAAGCCTTTGGAGATTACAATTAACTACAAATATTAAATTATCTAACTTTTCTCTTGCTGCTAGTCCGATAGCACCCATTGACTCAGGTTCGTCCATTTCTCCATCACCTAAAAATGCCCAAACTTTTCGACCCTCATCTTTAATAAGACCTCTATTAATTAAATACTTCATGTATCTTGCTTGATAGATTGCAAGCATGGGACCTAAACCCATAGAAACAGTTGGAAATTGCCAAAACTTAGGCATTAACCAAGGATGTGGATATGAAGAAAGTCCACCAGAATTTACTTCTTGTCTGAAACTATCCAATTGTTTTTCGTTTAATCTTCCTTCTAAGAATGCTCTAGCATACATTCCTGGAGCACTGTGACCTTGAAAATAAACTAAATCTCCACCAAATTTATTATTTTTTGCTCTCCAAAAATGATTCATTCCAACATCATATAATGTTGCAGCAGAAGCAAATGTACCTATGTGTCCACCTAGTTCTGGAAATTTTTTATTAGCTCTAACCACCATTGCAGCTGCATTCCATCTAATTAAAGATCTAATTCTTCTCTCAATATTTTGATCTCCATTTGATTTAACTTCTGCTTCTGGAGGGATTGTATTTATATAGGGTGTATTTTGAGTATAAGGAATATTTGCACCCTCACGATACGCTTTGTTAATCAATTCCTTAATCAAAAAGTGAGCTCTTTGATTTCCATCTTTTGAAATAACTGCTGACAAAGATTCTAACCAATCTTGTGTTTCTAAAGGATCTGTATCTTTACCATTTGTAACTTGAATAGTTGATTGTTCTTTCTTTTGAGCAGGTTGATGAACAACTTTAGTCTCATTTTTTTGTTCTGCCATAGCTGCTTCGGCTTGCTTAATAATACTTTCAGTATCTTTTGGAATTGGGTTTTCTTTTTTATTTTCTGCTGAAGAAGAAATATTTAAGATTAAATCTCCTTTTGAAACCTTATCTCCAACTTTAACTTCAACTTTTTCAATCTTACCTGATAGAGTAGAAGGAATTTCAACACTTGATTTATCACTCTCAATTGTAATTACTGGGTCATTAATATTTAATTGATCGCCCTGTTTTGCTAAAACTTCTATAACTTCAACTTCTTCAAAATCTCCAATATCTGGAACAAGTAATTTTTCACTCATTTTATTAAAATGTTTTATATACCTATTAATATTATAATTAAGTTTATTTTGACGCGTTATTTGGCTTTTTTATGAATTTCTGTAAAAAAATTGTACAAAAGTTAAGTATTTAATTTCTTTCAACACACATGGCTATACCCATGCCACCGCCAATACATAATGCAGCACAACCTTTGCTTTTGTTTTGCTTTATCATTTCGTGTATTAGAGTAACTAAAATTCTTGTTCCTGATGCACCTATTGGATGACCTAAAGCAATTGCACCACCATTTACATTTACTTTTTCAGCGGGAATTTTTAGTTCTTTTACCACAGCTATACTTTGAGCAGCAAAGGCTTCATTTATTTCAAATAAATCAACATCGTTAATATTCCAATCAGCTTTATTTAGTGCTTCTTTAACTGCAGGAATAGGGCCTAAACCCATTAAAGAAGGCTCAACACCACATGACGCCCATGAAACTACTTTGACTAATGGTTCTATAGATTTAAGCTCCGCTTGTTTTCTTGTCATTAGCACTGTCGCGGCTGCACCATCATTTATACCCGATGAATTTCCAGGAGTAACAGTTCCATTTTCTTTAAAAACAGTTTTTAATTTTTTTAAGTCATCTATTATTAAATTATTTCTAGGATGTTCATCGTTATCAAAAATCACATTTTCGTTATTATTATTAATTTGTAATTTAATTATTTCGTCTTTAAATTTTTTTTGGCCTATAGCATCTTGAGCTTTTTTTTGAGAATTTAATGCAAAGCTATCTTGTTCATCTCTAGAGATTTCAAATTTTTCTGCAACATTTTCTGCTGTTACACCCATGTGATAATGGTTAAATGAATCTATTAAACCATCATTGATCATTGTATCTACCAATTTAGATTCATCTAATTTTTTATTTTCTCTGTAAAACAAAGAGTGTGGCGCTCTTGACATATTTTCTTGACCACCTGAAACAATAATTTTATTTTCTTCCAATTTAATTGATTGAAATCCAGAAACTATAGATCTTAAGCCAGATCCACATACTTGATTTATAATATGGGCTGGTTTTGATACTGGAATACCAGCATGTATAGATGCTTGTCTCGCAGGATTTTGACCTAGACCAGAAGTAAGTACATGACCCATAATTACTTCATCAATTTGATCAGGCTTCAAATTAGATTTGTGGATAACTTCTTTGATTACCAGAGCACCTAATTTATCAGCACTCACATCTTTTAAAGAACCTTTGTATGTTCCAATTGGTGTTCTCAAAGCAGATGTAATTACAACATCATCTAATTTTTTACTCATTAATGACTAAACATAATATTTTATAAGTTAAATTACATCAAAAACTTTGATATATGGAAATAATTATTAAATGAGGACCGCTGGCCAAATTGGATAAGGCGCTCGGCTACGAACCGGGAGATTCCAGATTCGAGTTCTGGGCGGTCCACCAAAAAGGAAACTAAAATGCTAGATTGGCTTTTAAAAGCATCATTACAAAAATCAGTTATATATTTTTTTATAATTGTTTTAATAATTTTATTAATCTTAACTTTTGTATTATAAAAAAATATGAGCGAAGAGTTCGAACAAATAAGTATTAAACCTGGGTTTATGAAACACAATGGAGGTGTTTTATTTAGAACAGTGTCCGAAACTGAGTATGAATTTAAATCAACAATTAATGAAAATCATTTAAATGCTGCTAACATAACTCACGGGGGTTATTTGTCAGCATTAATTGATGCTGGAGCAGGAACTGCCGCTCATAGAGCTAGCGGTAATTCACCATGTGTTACGATTTCATTAGATTTAAAATTTATTGGAGCATCTAGAGTAGGTGATGAAATAACAGGATTTACCAAAATACTTAAAAAAACAAACACCCTTATATTTTTATTTTGTGAATTGAGATGTAATAATAAAATTATTACTTCTGCTTCAGGTGTTTGGAAAATTTTAAAAGTTAAACCCTCAAACTTAGGCCCAGGTGGTTAATTATGTTTTTCTTCTATAATTTAAGTATCCAAAAATTGATAAAAATAAAATAGCTATTGGATAAACAAATAACTTGCTAGGCCTATTTGAATTTTCAATCTTGAATTCACTTATGTAATCACCCATTTCAAAACCACTTTTTTTAGCTTGGCCATTCCATTTTAAATTATCAACAATAATTTTATTATTTTGTTTAACTAAATTAATTCCATAATCTTCTAGATTATATTCTTCTTCAAAAGTATTTTTATCAATTACGAATAGCTTATATCTATCACCATAAAGACTCGGTCTAGTGACTTTAAAACGTACTTCTTTTTTTGGATCTAAAATAACTGAATTAATGTTGTTAATATCTTGGTAATTATATTTTGGGTAAAATTTATTAAGAACGAATTCTGGTGAAAGTAATGAAATAGATATTATCAAAAAAACAATTATCTCATACCATTTTAATTTATTTATAAACCAGCCTTGAGTTGCTGATGTAAATACAAGTATACCTACTAAAGAAGTTATTATGACAACTAATGCATGCCAAATATTTTCTATTCCAATTAAAAGTAGTTCATGATTAAATAAAAAAACAATTGGAAGAATACCAGTTCTTAAACTGTACCAAAAAGCTTGTAGCCCAGTTTTAAGTGGATCACCCCCAGAAATCGCCGCTGCAGCATATGAAGCCAATCCAACTGGTGGAGTAACATCAGCCATTAATCCAAAATAAAAAACAAATAGATGAACCGCTATCAATGGAAAAATAAATCCCGATGCATTACCAACGTCTACTAAAACTGTTGCCATTAATGAAGCAACGACTACATAATTTGCAGTTGTTGGTAATCCCATTCCTAATAATAAACATAATATTATCGTCAAAAATAATAATATTGTGACATTATCTTTAGCAATAGACTCTATGACTATAATTAAATTGGTACTAAGCCCTGTTGATCCAACGGCACCAACTATTATTCCGGCTGTTGCTATGGCTATTCCTACACCAACCATATTTAATGCACCTTTTTCAAATCCAACGATAGTTTGATTGAACCAAATTTTGAGAGCATCTTTAGAAAATGAATTTTTGATCAGTAAATAAACTAAATTAACTAAAATCAAAGAAACAGTTGCGTAAAAAATAGAATAAGACGCAGTGAACCTTAAATAAACCAACATATAAATTAAAACAAAAATTGGGATTAAGAAATGAAGCCCTGATAAAAATGTTTTTTTTAGATTTGGAACATCTGCATCTTCCATACCTTTAAGGTTTAATTTTAAAGCTTCAAGATGAGATATATAAAAAAGTGCAATATAAGAAATTATTGCTGGCAAAAATGCATGCTTAACAACTTCAAAATAAGTGACGCCTATAAAACTTGCCATAACAAAGGCCGCAGCACCCATAACAGGTGGCATAATTTGACCATTAACAGAGGAAGAAACTTCTATAGCTCCTGCTTTTTCTTTTGAAAATCCAGTTTTTTTCATGATTGGAATTGTAAACGTGCCAGTAGTAACAGTGTTTGCAATTGAGGACCCTGATATTAAACCAGTCATTCCAGAACCAAGGATTGCAGCTTTTGCTGGTCCTCCCCTCATTTTGCCAACCATTGCAAAGGCTAAGTCTAAAAAATATTTTCCACCACCTGCTGTTTCAAGAAGAGCACCAAATAATACAAATAAAAAAATAAAATCTACAGAAACTCCTATTGGAATTCCAAATATGGCCTCTTGATCCAGCCATTGAAAACCAACTAATCTATTTAGTGAAAGTCCACCATGAGAGATTATTTCAGGTGCATATCTGCCAAAATATGAAAATAAAAGAAAACATATGGCAATGATTACTAATGGCAAACCTATTGCTCTTCTTGTGGCTTCTAGCAAAATTAAAATACCTAGACTACCAATAATTAGTTCGATGGGTAAATTAAAATTATTACCTATTGAGATGCTTAAAAGAACCCCACCTCTATCCACTAATTGATCATAAAAGAAGTATATATAAAAACATGAAAAAGCACCTACAAAACTAATTAAAATATCAAATAAAGAAATTTTTTTTCCTTTGACAAATGGATAAATTAAAAATGCCAAAGTTAATGCAAAGCCCAAATGAATTGCTCTTGCAGGCAATCCTTTGAACATTCCAAAGTTAAAAATAAAAGGAAACGGAGATGCATACCAGAGCTGAAATAATGACCAAATAATTGCGATTGCTGCAACAACCTTTAAATGTAAACCTTTAAGATTTTTCGTAGGAGACAAATCTTCGTTGATTTTATCTTTAACTTTTTCACTAAAGCTTTGACTCATAGTAAATATGATACCTTATTATAAAAAAAAGGCCCGATTAAAATCAGGCCTTTTAATTTAATTAAGATTTTGGATTACATTAATCCAGCTTCTTTGTAATATTTGATCGCACCTGGATGTAGTGGAGCAGATAAACCATCTTTAATCATATTTTTCTTTTCCAAATATCCAAAAGCTGGATGTTGTTTTTTGAAATCATCAAAATTTTCCATTACAGCTTTTACAACTAAATAGACAAGTTCCTCAGAAACATCAGCTGATGTTACAACAGTAGCTTTTACACCAAATGTAGTCGCATCCTTTTTTTGCTTTGTATAAGTTCCTTTTGGAATTACAGCTTGAGCATAATAATCAGCACCATCTATTAAGCCTTGAACCTCAGGTCCAGTAAGATTAATTGGTGAAGCTTTAGCAGCACACGTTGCAGCTTGCTCCATTGCACCATTTGGAAAACCAACTGAATATCCAAATGCATCAATTTTTCCATCACATAAAGCTTTTACTTGTTCTGATGAAGTTAATTCAGTAGTTGATTTAAAGAAACTATTATCAACTCCCATCGCTTTCATCAGCTCTTCCATAGTTCCTCTTTGACCTGAACCAGGATTACCAATGTTAACTACTTTTCCTTCTAAATCAGCAAAATCTTTAATTCTTGCTTTTTTTCTCGCCCAAATTTGGAAAGGCTCATTGTGAACTGAAAATACAGCTCTCAAATCACTATATTGTTTTCCTTCCCACTTGCTCGAACCATTTACAGCATGATATTGCCAATCTGATTGCGCAACACCAAATTGAAATTCTCCAGCAGCAATTTGACCAATATTATAATTTGAACCACCAGTTGATGGTGCAGTACATCTGTAAGCTTTAGCTGTACCTTTTCTTCCATGTTCAGCACTTATTGCTGACTTGTGTAACATTTTACAAATAGCGTTACCTGTTTGGAAATAAACTCCAGTAGGTCCACCAGTTCCTATCGTGAAAAACTCTGCTGATTTTGCTACACCAGTTAATGACAAAGATGCAGCTAATATCAGTAAAGCACTTGATAGAGATGTAATTATTTTTTTCATTTTTTCTCCCTCTATATCGTTATTTTTATAGAACAATTTTAACAAAAATTGATTGGGTATGTATAGCTAGATTTTATATTGATTCTGACCATTTTTTTAACTTATCAACACCCTCAACAATTTTAGGTGCAAATTTATTAATTTCATCATTATCAATTTTTTGATTGTCTTCAATTTTATTCATAAATTCTTGGCCATCAAAATCAGTGAAACTTAATCTTGCTAACATTTTTGTTTGTTCAAAGCCAAAATCAGATCCTGGTAACAAAGCAACACCTGTATCATTTAATATACTGTCACACATTTCTGATGATGAATTAAATTTTTTATTTAAAAACTCCGGCATTAAATAAAAGCCTCCTTGAGGTTTATTAATTAGAACTTTATTTGATCTTAAATTTTCATAAACATAATTACCAATTGCCCCTAAAATATTTTTAGATTTATTAATATAATTTGAATGATCTTGTTCATACGCTTTAATTGCTGCATATTGAATGGGCGCACTGACAGCCGAAAATGTTTCGCTTGCCAGTACATTAATCATATTTTTAATTTCAGTTAATGAATCTGGCACTAAAAAATAACCTAATCTCCATCCTCCAGCTCCACACCATTTACTTAATCCTGTGCTAATAATTGTTTTTTTAGGACAAAAATTAGAGATAGATTGATAATTATTCATAAAACTTAGCTCGGAATATATTTCATCAGACAAAATAATTAGATTATATTTTTCAGCAATACTGGCTATTTCTTCTAAATTTTCACAAATTTGACCAGATGGATTATTTGGTGAATTTAAGAATAACAGATAATTTTTATTTTTATCTTTTAAAACAATTTCTTCAATTTCTGAAGCAGTTGGAAACCAATTATTCTCCCGTTTCGTTTGTAATATTTGTGCTTTATTTCTTCCCAATATTGCCTGTGGAGCATAAGAAACCCAACTAGGAGCTGGTAATATTATTTCTCCATCAAATATAATATGCAATAAAAACATTAGCTCTTTTGAACCAGGTCCAATAATTACATTTTCAGATTTATAATCATAATTTTTTTTTTTAGATGTGTATTTTGCAACAGCATTTCTTAATTCGGAAAGACCTTGCATTGGCAAATATTTATTTTGGTGCGCATTATTTTTAAGCTCTCTAACTACATCTTCAGGGACTTTAAATGGAGATTGACCAAAACCAAATTTGAATATTTTTTTTCCTTGCTCCTCTAATTTTCGAGAGGTTTCATTTATCAGCAAAGTCGATGATGGTTTTAAATCTTTAACTAAATTTTTTAACATTTTTAATTTTTAAATAACTATTATAGAATTAATCTTAATTATGGTAATCTAAGATAAGTTAATAGCAAAATGAGAACTTTTTACCCTCCGATTCGGTCATGTTTTAGTCTATTTTTGTTCTTTAACACCAACAATATCTGGTAGGTTAAAAAAAAAGTACACCAAAGGTAGAAATGACTAAACACAAAATTACTGCTGTTCTCGGACCTACTAATACAGGCAAAACCCACCTTGCTATAGAGACAATGCTTTCATTTGAGTCAGGTATGATTGGCTTTCCTCTAAGGTTATTAGCCAGAGAAGTTTACGACAAAGTAATAAAAAAAATTAGTGTAGATAAAGTTGCCTTAATAACAGGTGAAGAAAAAATTATTCCAACCAATGCTAAGTATTTTTTGTGCACAGTTGAATCTATGCCAATTGATAAACATTTAGATTTTGTTGGTGTTGATGAAATTCAGATGTGTGCAGATCATGAGAGAGGTCATATTTTTACAGATAGACTTTTAAACATGAGAGGTGAAAAACTTACTATGCTGATGGGCTCAAATACTATTAAAAATATAATTTCAAAATTAGACGGTGATATTGAGTTTATAAATAGAGAGAGATTGTCTAAATTATCATACGCAGGTCATAAAAAAATTTCAAGAATTAATAGAAAAACAGCAATTATAGCTTTTTCAGCAGAAGAAGTTTACGCAATAGCTGAATTAATTAGAAGACAAAAAGGTGGAGCAGCAATTGTAATGGGTTCATTAAGTCCAAAGACCAGAAACTCTCAGGTAGAACTTTATCAGTCGGGTGATGTAGATTTTTTAGTAGCAACTGATGCTATAGGAATGGGCATTAATATGGACTTAGATTATGTTTTTTTTTCTAACCTTAAAAAATTCGATGGAAAAAAATTAAGAAAATTAAATTTATCTGAAATAGGACAAATCGCTGGTAGAGCTGGACGGTATTTAAATGATGGAAGTTTTGGAATTACTGGTGATTGTAAAGAAATTACAGCTGAAGATGTGGAATTAATAGAGGGACACAAATTTGAAGAAATTAGAACATTATTTTGGAGAAACTCAAATTTGAATTTTAATAATCCTTTTAGTTTAATTAAGTCTTTAGAGGAAAAGCCTCAGATGGGCTGGTTACGTAAAATTCATGAATGTGAAGATGAAAAAGCTCTTAAATATTTTTTAAAAGATAAAAGTCTTATAAATTTAGATTTTGATAAAAAATTGCTTAGTCTTTTATGGGAATGTTGCCAGATACCAGATTTTGTAAAAAAGACATATGGCAATCACTATGAGGTAATTGGCAACGTATTTAGATATTTAAGTAGTGGAAAACAGCAAATTACGGATGAATTTATGAGATTACAGCTAATAAAGCTTGATAAATTAGAGGGAAATGTAGATTCTTTATCAAATAGAATTGCAAATGTTAGAACTTGGTCTTATGTTTCAAATAAAAATAATTGGACAGAAAATCAAGACTATTGGATCGAGAAAACAAAACATCTAGAAGATAGACTTTCAGACAGACTTCATGAAGAACTTACAAAAACATTTATTGACAAAAGAGCAAGTGTTCTAGCAAGAGGCCTCAAACAAGACATGGAATTCAAAACAAAAATACTTGAAAATAACGACGTGCTAATAGATGAACAATTTATTGGCAAAATAAATGGACTTAAATTAGCACTAGATTTAAAAAAAGGAGCCTTGGAAACTGACATCAAGTCATTAAAAAAAGCTGCGAGACAAACCATTGGGCCTGAGTTAGAAAAAAGAATTCAAAATATTGTTGATACAGGTTTAATTGAATTAAATAATGATTTTAAAATTTATTGGAATGATTTTCCTATTGCTAAATTGTCTCCAGGTAATGATTATTTAAATCCACATTTTGATCTAATAGTTGATGATATTATAGAACCTATTCAAAAACAGAAACTTGGTGAATATATTGGTAAATGGATACAAGATAAAATTAACTTAGTTCTGAAAAGTTTAGTTGATCTAAAAAATCTTAAGGATAAAAACTCATCAATCAAAGCTTTGGCATATCAACTTTATGAAAATAATGGTGTGTTAAAAAGAGAACAGGTGTCTGAATATCTAAAATCTCTTGGTCAAAATGAGAGAAAAATTTTAAGAGACTTAGGTGTAAAGTTTGGAAGATATCATGTGTTTTTATATCAATTAATCAAACCTGAAGCCGTATCGTTAAGAACGTTATTGTGGAAAAATTTTCATCAAAAATATTATAACGTTCAGCCCCCTACATTTGGTTTGAATTTTTTGGATGATAAAGAACATAAAAATAAAAATTTTATGCTTTTGTGTGGCTTTGAAAAATTTGATTCTTTATTTGTAAGAATTGATATCCTGGAGAGATTATTTATGCTTATTATAAATTCGCCAAACTCAAAAGAAAATAAAGAAATTAAAATTATTCCTGAAATGCTAAATTTATTAGGCTGTAGTAAAGATAATTTTAAAAAGCTTTTACAAAAAATGAATTATAAAATATTTGATAAAGATGATGAAACTTATTTTAAATATAATCCCATTAAAAAATTTAAAAAGGATCCAATAAAAAAAGTTTCAAATGAAAATCCATTTAAAATTTTAAAAAATTTAAACCTTGGTTGAATTTAATGTTTTTTAAAAAAGATTCTACTGAAACTGATAAAAACTTTTTAGTAAAAACTTGCGCACTTTTAATTTATGCTGCTAAAATTGATGAAAATTATACTGAAAAGGAAGAAGAAATTATAAAAAAAACTCTCTTAGAGTTGGGTGCTAAAAAAGAAACTATAACTCAAATAATTATAGATGCTAAATCTATTGAAGAAAATTCAAATCAAATTTTAGACTTTACAAAAGAAGTAAAAAATTTACCTGAAACCGATAAAATTAAAATTATTGAATCCTTATGGTCTATTATTTACTCAAATAATGAAGCTGATATTTATGAAACAAATTTGATGAGACGTTTGGCGGGTTTACTTTACATTGACAGCTCAACGATGGGCGATATTAAAGATAGAATTAAAAAAGAAAAATTATAATGACTTATATTGTTAACGATAAATGTATTAAATGTAAATTGACTGACTGTGTTGATGTTTGTCCAGTAGATTGTTTTTATGAAGGTAAAAATATGCTTGTAATTAAACCGGATGAGTGTATAGATTGTGGCGTTTGTGAGCCTGAATGTCCAGTGGATGCCATTAAAGCTGATACTGAACCTGGAAGTGAACAATGGTTAGAAATCAACAAAAAATACTCTGAGATCTGGCCTAATATAAGTGAAAAAAAAGATCCTCCAACGGATCATGAAAAATTTAAGAATGAGCAAAATAAGTACGAAAAATATTTTAAAGAAAATCTTTAAATCTAAACCTGAAAAAAAAGTGAAAAAAAAAGTTACTTCCACAAAAGTAGTTAAAGCAAAAAAAGCAGCTAAAGTTAAACCAAAAAAAGTTAAAAAGGTTGTTGCTAAAAAGACAAAAAAAGTATCAAAAAAAATTTCACTAAAACCAGTTAAAGTAAAAAAAGTAACAAAAGTTGCTGAGGTAAAAGAAGAAGCAAAAGTTGATAATCTTAGAATTTCAAAGAGCAATGAAGTAAAACCTGAAATTAAGAAAGTTAAAAAACAAGAAACCGAAAAAAGAGAATATAAAATAAAAGACCATGTGGTTTACCCAAAACATGGCGTAGGTCAAATTACTGAATTTAAAAAAATAAATATAGGTGGAATAGACGTAGAAACATACGTTATTAAATTTGAAAAAGATAAAGCAAATGGGATGGTTCCAGTAAACAAACAATCACATTTGAGACCTTTGGCAACAATCAATCAAGTGAATAAATGTATTTCTATTCTAAAAAGTAAACCAAAAATAAAAAGATCTATGTGGAGTAGAAGAGCACAAGAATATGAAGCTAAAATCTCTTCTGGTAAGATTTACGAATTAGCAGAAGTAGTAAGAGATTTAAACAAAGGTGATGATCTTATGGTTGATCAATCGTATAGTGAAAGACAGTTATTTGAAAAAGCTTATGAAAGAATTTTATCTGAGTTTCAAATTGTTTTAAATGTATCTTTAGAAGATACTCAAAAGAAACTTGATAAAGCTTTAAAAAGAAACTTAGGTGGTCAAGCTCAACCAATAGCTTCTACACCAAAATCAGCTGCTACAGAATTACCTGTTGAAGAACCTATTGCTGATCCAGACGAAAATTTAGACGAATAAAAAAAACGCCTCTCATACAATTTGTAATGAGAAGCGTTTTTAGTAAAGATTAGTAAGTTACTATCTTTTTCTTTTTTTAGCTTTTTTAGCCTTTTTAGCTTTTTTCTTAGTTTTCTTTGCTGCTTTTTTCTTAGTTTTTTTAGCAGCTTTTTTTCTTTTCTTAGGCATCTTTAGCTCCCTAGTTAAGTTAAACGAATCAAATTGATTCGCTATTAATATATTTTTATTTTTTTATGCAAGTTATGTCAATTCTTTAATTAAAAAGTAAATTTGTAAAAATTTTTTTTTAATTTTATTTTTTATTAAATTTTTTTTATTAATTTAGTTAATGTTTATGCGGATAATAATCAAACTTTTAAACACAACTTAATAAAGTTCTTCTAATTGGTTTTTATATTTTTCTGTAACTTTTTTTCTTTTAACTTTCATTGTTGGAGTCATTAAACCATTTTCTATAGAAAAATTTTCATCTATTAATTGAATTTTTTTTATCTTTTCTAATAAAGTTAACTTTTTATTTATTTTTTCAATTACATTATTAATTTTTTCTTTTTCGTGTAAAAAATCTTTACTAGGAACTACTAAAGCAACCAAATAATTTTTTTTATCACCATAAACCATACATTGATCAATTTCAGGTTCATTTGTAATCATATTTTCAATTTTGGCTGGTGAAATATTATCGCCACCAGCACTAACGATGATATCTTTTTTTCTATCAGTAATTTTTAAATAACCATCCTCTGGATCTATTTCTCCAATGTCTCCTGTGTGAAGCCACCCATTAATAATTACTTTTTCAGTCTCTTCTTTTTTGTTCCAATATCCCAACATTACATTTTCACCTTTAACCAAAATTTCACCATCTTCAGCTATTTTAACCTGGTTTCCTTTAAAAGGTGGACCAACAGTTTCTACTTTTATCTTATGTATGGGGTTACAGCTTACAACTGGAGATGTTTCAGTTAAACCATATCCTTGTAAAGTAGGTAGCCCAACTGAATTCAAAAATTCCCCTATGTCTTGATCCAGCGCACCTCCACCAGAAACAAAAGCTTTTAAATTTCCTCCAAACTGTTTTTTTATTTTTTTTCGAACTAATGTTTCAACTATCAAATTGAGTAATTTTTCAGAAAAAGTCATTTTTTGATTTAATAATTTTTTCTTACCCAGCCGCAGTGTTTCTTCTATTAGTTTTGCTTTAAAACCAGTTTGTTTTTTTAAATTAATATTTATTTTGTTGTAAAGATTTTGATAAAACCTTGGAACAGCTGTCATAATTGTTGGTTTTGCTTCAGATATATTTTCTAAAAGTTTTTCTATTTTTTCTGCATAAAATACCTTTGCCCCTACAGCTATCTGGGCAAACTGCACACAATGTTCATAGGAATGGGATAGAGGAAGCCAGGTCAAAAATACAGGTCTAGAGTTAAACAATGGTCTCATAATTTCACATGCTCCTACAAGATTATTTAAAATTCCACCATGACTTAAGATTACTCCTTTAGGATTTCCTCCGGTTCCAGAAGTATAAATTATACAAGCAGGAGAAGTTCTTTTTAATTTTTCATTTTGAATTTTATCTTCATCTAATAAATCATTTTTTAATATGAGATTATAATCAAGATATTTATCTTTATTAATTATATCTAAATCATGAATTACGTTATTAACTTCATCTAATGTTATAACTTTTTTAATAAATCTTTTTTCATTAATTGTATTATTTATTTTTTTTAGCAGCTCGTTGTTTGAGACTATAAGTAAGCTAGGTTCACAATCTTCAATTAAATATTTATAATCATCCTCTGTATATGTGGTGTAAGCAGGAACAGTAATTCCACCTGATAACATTATTGCCATATCTGAAACGAACCATTCCGGTCTGTTTTCTGAAACTAAAAGACATCTGTCACCTTCTTTTATATTTTCTCTAATAATTTTTGATAATTTTAAAATATTTTTTTGTGTTTCACCCCATGTATAAGATTTTTTATTATTTGGATTTAGCCATTGTAAAAAAATGCTTTCTTTATTTTGCTTTTCTGCTTGATGAGAAAACAATTCTATTAGATTGTTTAATTTATCTAAATTCATATTTTTATGGTGGGCGAAGAGAGAATCGAACTCTCACTTCTTGCGAAACACGATTTTGAGTCGTGCGCGTCTACCAGTTCCGCCATTCGCCCCTTATATTTAATTAATTATATTTAAATAGTATAAGAACTAAATTTATATTAAAACCAAAAAATGTTTCAAACACTTTACAAGAAATGTTTAAATTTAGCTGCACATAAAAGTTCAAAATTCTATCTAGGTCTTGTATCATTTATTGAAAGTTCATTTTTTCCAATACCACCAGATGCAATGATCATTCCAATGGTAATTGCTAAAAAAAAAGAGTTTATTAAAATATTTTTAATAGCATCTATATTTTCAGTTTTAGGAGGTATTTTAGGATATTTAATTGGCTACCTGTTTTCTGATTTTGCAATGTATGTTATCGAATTTTATAATTATGAAGATAAGGTTAAAAATTTAAAACTAAGTATGTCAGAAGGAAATGGCTTTATTGCTTGGTTAAGTATACTTTTTTTAGCAGGCTTCACACCTTTACCCTATAAAGCTTTCACTATAGCAAGTGGCTTAATTGCTTTCAATCTGCCAGTTTTTATAATTGTTAGTTTAATTTCAAGAAGCCTTCGATTTTTTATTGTTGCATTTTTATCTTATAAATTTGGAGAATTATTTACTGAATATATGAACAAACATGGATCAAAATGGTTTACTGCTATAGGAATTTTTATAGTTATAATATTCGTATTTGTATATTTAGTTTTAAAATTTAATGGTTAAAAACAGTAAAAATTTATTAATAAAGCTTATTCTTTTAATCAGTATTATTGCTTTAATATCCGCATTCTTTATAGAATATATTCTTGGTCACCAACCTTGTAATCTTTGTATATTAGAGAGAATTCCATATTTTTTAGCGATAATAGTAATTTTACTAAATTATAAATTTATTGAATTTGAAAAATTTTTTATACTTTTTCTAACAATTATATTTTTATTTGGTACTGTATTATCGTTATATCACTTGGGTATTGAACAAGGTTTGATTCAAGAGTCGTTAGTTTGTGACCTAAAAAGTGGATCGAATTTATTGTCAAAAGAAGAAATTTTAAAGCAATTACAAGAAAAAAGTGTTAGCTGCAAAGATGTAACATTTAAAATGTTTGGATTATCACTTACAAGCTATAATATTTTAATATCTATACTAATTACATTTAGTGCTGGAAAAATTTATTTTAATTATGACAAAAATTAATAAAAAAAAAATTGAAGAATTTATAAGAGTTGACCACGCTGGAGAGCGAGGAGCTATCAAGATTTATGAAGGACAACTACTAGCTTTAAATACTTTTGTAAAAGATGAAAATCTTAAAAAAACTATTGAAGATATGAAAGAGCATGAAAAGGAACATTGTGAATTTTTTGAAAATGAAATTAAAAAAAGAAATATTCAACCAACAAA
>Ga0255743_10000517_pt1 | contig 34164 bp, 65 predicted proteins | sample 101ome_19_FD_179950 | JGI IMG/M metagenome (GOLD analysis project Ga0255743, IMG submission 179950) | Coastal salt marsh microbial communities from the Groves Creek Marsh, Skidaway Island, Georgia - 101405AT metaG (version 2) | ecosystem: Environmental > Aquatic > Marine > Intertidal zone >... | reverse complement strand
GCGACTTATTTGTTTCAAAAAGGTTCTATGATAGGCCTTTCTGAAAAATTGTTACATCAATATGTTGAATATATAGCAAATAGAAGAATGAGAACTATAGGATTAAATCAAGTATATGAACAATCATCAAACAATAATCCATTACCATGGACACAACATTGGTTTAATAGTCGTTCAATGCAAAATGCTCCACAAGAAACTGAAATAGAAAGTTATGTTATTGGTGGACTTAAACAAGATGTAAAAAAAGATCAATTTAAAACATTTAAACTATAATGACAACACTTACTCCACCAAATTTAAATAAAGTTACAATCAGTTGTAAAAATTGTGAAGTATCCTATCACGTTGAATGGGATGAAGAAATAGAACCAACTACTTGTCCTTTTTGTGGTGCAGACACTTCTATAGATGAAGAGGATGCAATTTTTGACAATGAAGAAGACCAAGACGATTGGAATTGATTACAGTTTAACAAGTCCTGCTATATGTGTATGTAGGGGTGAGTTTAAATTTGAAAATTGTAAGATATACTATCTTACAAACGTAAAAAAATATGAAGGTGATTATTGTAATGGACAAATAAATGGCAGACTTCATTTACCCTATACCTCCGAGACTCAAAGACACGATCAAATTTCCGATTGGGCGATTAATATTGTTGATACTGCTATTGGTAATATTTTTGTAGAAGGATATTCATTTGGTAGTAAAGGCCTTGTGTTTAATCTAGCAGAAAATATGGGTGCCTTAAAACATAAACTGTACAAACTAAACAAAAGATTTGAAAGCATAGTGCCTGGCCAAGTAAAAAAGAATGCTACTGGCAAAGGCAATGCAGACAAACTTAAAATGTATGAGCAGTTTGTAAAAGATACAGATATTGATTTGATGAAAGAATTTGATCAAACAAAACTAAACAATCCTGTAACAGATATTGTTGATTCGTTTTATGTAGGTAAAGCTGGTTATGATCGTTAATGTTGTTTCGTTATTTTGGGGTACAAAATATTCACTTGACTATGTAAATGTCTTATACAATATGGTTAAAAGAAATTTAACTATACCTTTTAACTTTTATTGTATGACAGATGATTTTAATAGAAACTTTGATAAACAGATTACATTATTACCTATACCTAAACCTGTTATGACTGGGTGGTGGAACAAGTTACATCTATTTAATCCTATCTTAGGACTAGAAGGTAATGTATTATTTTTAGATTTAGATATAGTTATATTAAACAACATAAATGAATTTTTTACAATAGGTAAAGATGAAGATTTTTATGTAATGAGAGATTTTGCTGAACCTAATACAATTAATTCAAGTGTATTAAGATTTAATATAGAATACCATAGTCATATATGGGATAGATATTTAGAAGACAAAACTAGGTTTGATACCTATCATAGTGATCAAAGCGTTATTAATTTAACTATGTTGAAAAGTCCTCAGACAAAATTCTTTCCAGATCAATGGACATATTCATATAAATGGCCTATAAGAGGTAACATAAAACAATACGATTCAAATAGATCACAAAATTATACCTTTAAACAGAATGCTAAGATTTCTATATTTCATGGTAATCCAAATCCCCATGTAGCAATGCAACACGAATCAGGTAAATGGATAAAAGATTACTGGAAATAGAACAAAACAAGAACATTTACATCTAAAACCCTAATAAAATCAACACTTTTTAATGCTTGACTTTTAAGTATTTTTAGTGTAAAGTATATGTATATGACAAATAAAGGAGACACTATGACAAAAGAATTACACAAATCATTTAATATTGTTTATAAAAGAGAATACTTTGATTCTGAACAAGCAGAATATTTTTGGAGTAGTTATTCATTATATAAAAACGTACCTATTTCTAAACTTAAATATTACAGAAAACAATTGTTAAAATTTAAAGATTATATGGATAAGTCTTTTAAAGAAGACGCAACAAACTTTGCTGGTGCTACTGCTATTGAGATAATCTATCCAGACGAATATTATCAAACTTATGAAGATGTATTTGGTCCAGAAACGGCTGCAGGCGACCATAATTTATTTAATGACTTTGGTCAATTATACAAAAGACAAGGCTTTAGAAAAGACTTCGATCCAGATTTAACAAAAAAATATACAACTAAAAGAGAATACATAACACAATTAAATTAAGGAGGACACTATGACAATAGACACAAATATAATATATACAAAAAAAAATATAGGTAAAAACTTATATTCAAAACAAACATACTATACAGTAATGGTAGAACAGCATGTGCTTGCAAAAGATAAAGACGAGGCAGATAAGTTATTTTTAGAAGGTGGTGGTATTGATCACTCTAAAATTACAACTGATATAACCGAAACAAAAGATGGAGTTGAAACAACTGTTGTTGACGCTAATTATTCAGACTCAGGCAAAACAACTTACCTTGGTAAAGTTGCATATGATGAGGATGATGAATATGCTGAAGAAGATGGTAATGTTGTAATTGACACTTATGCAGATGAAAACTCTTTAACTGAAAAAGAAGAGTCAGATGTTGATGTTGCTATTCAATTACAGGTAGAGGAACAAAGAGGTAAATAATGATAATTATTAAAACTGACCAAGAAAAAAAAGGTGTTTTTATTACTGAGTCAATTTATACTGATACCTTACCAGGTTATGAAGAAAGAATTAAACAACATATAGAAAACGTCAAAGAACAAGCTAAAATAAAAGGTTATAAGTTAAAAATAGAAAAATTATAAACTATTGACAAATTGATTAAAATGTGCAATAATAGTAGAATGTCAAAAAAAATGACAAAAAAAGAACAATTAGATTTAGTAAAATTACAATATCATAAGTGGTTAGGTACACTAGGTCTTAATGTAAATGTAAAGACAGGCCAGATTATCAAATCAAAAAGAGTACCTAAACCTTTAGATACTTCAATATTCAAAGTAAGAGATTCTATACCAACAAGTGATAGGATAGTAGGTAGTACCTATAGAAGATATTATAGTACAAGTTTGCCTGCTGGTAAAACAATATCTGTAGCATATAATAAAGGCGGTTATCAAGTTGTTGATGCTAAAGATTTTAAATCAATGGGAAGGAAAATATAATGAAAACATTAATGCTGTTATCAATAGTTGCCATAATGACGGCTACTATGGCAAAGTCCGAAGAAACAATGGACACTAAAGTAAAGAACTATATTGCTAATGAATGGTCAGAAATCAAAGAATTTCAACAGGCATCTTGGCAGGCTGGTAAAGAACAAAATGCTAAAAATTGGGCAAAGATTAAATCTTTGTTTACAAAAATAACGAATCAATAGAGAATAGGTCAGATGTTCTTACTTTGTTCTTCTAAAAACGTTGATTTTATTGACTTTTTAATGCTTGACTTTTAAGATATTCTGTGTTAGCATTAGTACATAAATGATTATTAACTTAACAAAAGGACACTATGATAGATAAACAAACTATATTTGAAGAATTTAAAATTGCAAAACAAAAAGATTTGCAACAATCAACAAAAAACGAACCGTATGAAGATGTCTTTACAAATAGATTACAACTATTAAATTCACATAAAGTTGCAAAAAAATCTAATCCGAAGATGTATAGAAATTTAGATATTAATTTTGATAATCTTATAAAAGCTTATTCAAGTCAATATCCAGTTGATGTTTTTTACAATGTCGGCTTTGGCAAATCTTATAAACAATATCAATTTGATAAGATTATTGAAGAAATGACAGAAAAACAAAAAGAAAAAGAAGAACAATTAAGAAAAAAAGAAAAATTAAAAATTGAAGATGTTGAAGAAGTTACTTTTAATTAGTTGTTTGTTGTTGCTCTCTAATTGTGCTAGCAAACAGTCCTATATTGGTGCATCCACTACAGCGGCTGTTGCTGGTACAGCATGTTGGCAATATATAAGTGATAATCCTGCTGTTGTGGCTACTTGTGCAGTTGCAGGTTCATTTAAAGGTGCAGATATTATGAATGCTGAAACAGATGATCAATTAATGACAAGGGCATTTGTAGATCATTTAGATAACGCACCGTCAACACCTGGATTTACAACATGGATGAATCCAAAAACACAAAGTAATGGTATAATTAAAACAACTGGATTTTATTTAAAAGGTCCTATTAAATGTACAACAGTTGAATTAACACATAATCAAAATTTAGATACAACACGATTTTTTGACTCAATTTTATATGGCAATCCGTATCGAAGAATGGAATACAAAGAAGTGTGTAAAATGCCAGATGGTAGATGGAGAGTAAATGAATAAAAAAAGAACTTTATTTTTTATATTTTTATTGTTATTACTAATACCTGTATTAATGAGTATTGCTTTTTCGGACGATTCATTTAATAATACTATGGATAAAATTGATAGATTAAATAATAATAAAGACAAAGTATATTATGATAAAATACAACCTCTAAACAATCAATATTGTTTTATAAAGGTAGAAATAAAAGAAGTAAATGGTGAAATAGTTAAACAGGAAGTTGTAGAATGTGCAGATGGTAGAAAGGCATATGACGGTCCAAGTTATTGGGAGTTATTTGCTCAGTTTTACTACGGTGATATGAATACACCTGCTTATTGCAGATACTATGAACGACCGAAACATGCTTATCATAAACCTGGTAAAGTATGTTTAGATAAGTATGGAAATTGGGAGGTGAAAAAATGATAAAAGGTCTATTGACACTTACAATCTTATGGATTATCCTTGCATTTACTTGGGATCCATTTGTTTCTACAGTTGAAAAAACACAGGCTGTTGACAAAACAAAAGAAATAGTATATAATGTGTTTAATAATGTAAAGGAGAAGGTTGATGAATAAAATAATAAGATATGCTTTGATAGGTACTACAGCACTTGCTTTAACAGCATGTTCAAGTAGTACATATACTATCAAACAAGAAAAGAATAATCAGGTATTAAAAGTGCCTGCTTGGTACATGAAAGATTATTCTGAAAACAAAGAATGTGGTAAAACATTTTTTGGTAAGAATAAAACTAAACAATGTGTATTCGGTGTTGGTACAAGCACATCACCAGACCTTGAACTTGCAATAGATAAGGCAATGATGATTTCAAAGGCCGAAGTTGCAGATAAGGTAAAAGGTGAAATGAATAAAAAGGCAAAAATATTTGTTACAGAATTGGGTAAATCTCAAACAAAAACAGTTGTAACAGATGTTGAGTCTACACTTGTTAACATAATTAAAAACACAAAGGTAAGAGGTTACGAAGTGTTTGCTCAGGAAGTTACACTTACAAAACAAGGATACTATCGTGCTTGGGTTGGTTTAAGACTACCACTTGGTGAGTTTAACAAGATGTATCATTACACAATAAATGAAGTTGCTGACTCTTATAACTTAAAGAAAGAGGCTGAAAAGGCATATAAAGAAGTAGAGGATCTAACAAGTGACTCATAAAATAGAAATATACTCAAAGCCTAATTGTGTTTATTGCGAGAAGTCTAAACATCTTATAAAGACATTAGGCCTTGAGTACACAGAAAAAATGTTTGGTAAAGATTTTACAACACCAGATCAGTTATTTGAGGCTGTAGGTAAACAAGTAAGAACTATGCCACAAATATTAATTGATGATAAACACGTTGGCGGATATAATGAATTGGTTGAGTATTTTGCTGACAAAGGTCTATGTAACTTTAAAGGTGAAGTAACAAAAAATGTTAATGACAAATAAAAACGAAAATAACGTTATATTGTTTCCTAAGGTACCAAAGGTAAGACCTAATCAAAAGGCACAAGAGTTAGATGCTAAAAGACAGGAAATGATAAGACTACAACATAATAAAGTTTATGTACAGGCATTGAATGATGATATTACTGAAGATATTTTAATGAAGTTAAAAGACGAAAACTTTAATTTAACAGACCCAACATTTTTGAAAGATTATAAACTTTTTACCGAATCAATTAGGTCGTTGTTGCTAAGACAAGTAAAGATGAAACATCCTTTACAAGAAAAGGTAGATAAGGCCATAACAACAAAGGGTGAAGGCAAAGACGTATATGCTATTACAATTGACTATGCAAAATTTTAAGAATTCCATAAAGCACTTTGGGATAGTTTCTAATACTGGCAAAATTAGTAACTTTAATCAATGCCACTATATAATAAGGAGTGAATAAATGTTTAAATCATTTTTCTCAAACGACTCAATGAAAGTCGTATCAAAATCAAAAAAAGTATCTACAAGAGGTAGAAAAACTTTGTCAAAAAGACAAAAAGTTTTAAACCTTTTATCAAAAGGTGCACCAGTATCTTGGAAATCTTTAAGAACTAAATTCGATTTAGGTTCACCAAGAGCTTTAATTGATACATTAAGATCAGAAGGAAATATGATCTATGTTAATCAAACTGCTAAAGGTACTTCTTACAGAATGGGTCAACCAACAAAAGCGATTATCGCTGCTGGTATCCAAAAGTTATACGGCACTCCGTATGCTTACAAAAATGCGTAATCTCTCTCTTTAAAAACGCATAAATAAATGTAGAGGCGGCCTTGTGCCGCCCTTACATAACAAAATGAGGAGGGCAATATGCCAACAAACACATCTAATATGAATATGCAATATAGTGGATCATCTGCTCCATTGCTACACGAAATTCTAACTAAAGTAAATAACGCAAAAGACAAACCCAAAAAGATTGAGGTTTTAAAATCTAATGACTCAGTACCTTTAAGACAAGTATTAAAAGGTGCTTTTGATCCAAAAATTGAATGGGATTTACCACCTGGTAATCCACCATATACGGTCAATGAAGCTCCAGCAGGAACTGAGCATACGACTCTATACACAGAAGCTAAAAAATTATGGCATTTTGTAAAGGGTGCAGACGAACAACTTTCAAAAACAAAAAAAGAAATGATGTTTATTCAAATGCTAGAAGGTTTACACAAAGATGATGCTGAACTGATGGTCGCAGTAAAAGAGAAAGAACTTAATAAAAGATATAAAGGTCTAACGGATGCAGTGGTAAAAGAAGCATTTGGTTGGAATGACGATTACAAAACGTCCTAAAACATAAATATTATAGAGTGATTCTATAAAATACAACTATAGGGTGTAGAACAAAAGTAGAACATTTACTTGATAAATTGTCACACCCTATTTCCCTTTGATTTACAGTATAAAAAACGGCTCATATTGTCCCGATTTTGCTTGAAACTTATACTATTTTCTGATATAGTAGTAGTATGAAAACAACAAAAAAGGAGAATACATTATGTCAAAAGTAAAACAATATTATGCCGATGAAGTTGAAAAGACAGTTGATAAGATTATCTTAAATTTTAAGAATAATCTAATTAATTTAGAAACTGCTGTTGCTGAAATTATGAAAGTCGATAACCTTGATTTAATAGGTATTGATGAACACAATGTAGAAGAATGTATCCAAGATACATTTTATGATAAGGTTACTTCATAATGAGAAAACCTTTATTTACATTATTTCTTGCTTTCGTTTATATATGGTCTTGGTCAATATTTAATGTTGTTAAGGCCGACACCTATAATAAAGCAGTTATAGGACATGTTATATCTGAAACTATAAAAGGTACAGATATTGATACAAAATATATTATGGAAAATGAGTTAGAAAAACTTGCTCATAAGTTTATGGTTGATTCAATATCAATACTACAGGCTTACTTACCTCAAATATTAGAGGGTGTTGCCGCTGATTTAAGACTACAAGTAGATAAAAAATACAAAGAGGAATTATTAAATGGCGAAAACAGTAACTAGAAAATCAAAAGCTCTGAAACTTAAAAAAAAGTTGAAAAAAGAATTTTCTGTAAAAAGAAAATATACAACTACTTACAAAGACATAAAGAAGTATTTTAAAGAGTTAAATAATGCTATTTTTGATAACAAGTTATCTCCATTTGGCCAAATTCAAATAAAAGATTTAAAAAGAGAGAAGTGTGTGGGACAAGTTATTACATTTGAGTGGAAAAGAAAAGGTACACGAATGTATAAACTAGAAATGTTACCTGCCTATCCTGAAAAAAGAGATTTTATGGACACGTTAGTACATGAAATGGTACACTTGTACCAAATGCAAAACCTAGGTGATACTGGAAACCATAATGAAGTGTTCTGGTCTTTTTCACCAAAAGTAAACTATATTGGTTTACAACTATAGAAAGAAGAAAGTTATATTATGAGTAAAAGTGAAAAAAACCATGTTGACGATTGGTTAAAACAACAAATTAGAAAAGGCATAAACATAATTGATTATGTTTTACAAAACAATGTAAGTGAGTGGGAACTATATTATACAGGACATTTACACAAAGACATCCTAAATAACTTTCCAGGCAGAACAAGTAAAAAGATATTTAAAGGTTATAGAGAACTTTTAGATAATAGTAACCTTGTGTTTATTCAAAAGAAGTTTGAAGACCACGGCTATGAATATTACGTAAAGAAAGGTATATAATGAAACTATTGAAAAAACATAAAGAAATTTTACAAATGGTTGTAAAAGGCAAAGGTGAATTTAAGACACCTACTGTGCCAAAAGACCATTCCGAAGCAATACTTGACGATCTTGTTAAATTATACTTACAAGACCTTATTGTGTTTAATAGAGAATATGATGTGCCATCTTTTGGTCCTAGTAGCGAACATAAAGTAAGATATAAATGGTATGTTGTTACTATGAATAAAAAGAAAACTTTAAAAGATTTGAAAAAGGTAATTAAAGATGGTAAAATTTAAAGTTTTTATTAAAACAATGATGTTTGTTGTAGTAGTTACAGCAATGTCATTTGTATGGTATGGATATACACTTGATGGTAAACAAAGAGCAGAAGCTGCTGTACCATCATTGCCTGACTTTGAACACAATAGTAATCAGTTGTTTATAGATAATGTTAAAATGTGTGTCGAGTATATTCATTTTTACAATGATATTAATAGAGTCAATTTAGAACTATTAGTAGCACAGGCAGCTCTAGAGTCTGGTTGGGGAACAAGTAGATTTGCCAGAGAGGGTAAAAACCTATTTGGTATTCGTACATATGATTTAAGAGAGCCTCATATGTTACCTTGGAAAGATAAACCAAAAAAATGGGGCGTTAAAGTATTTGAACATGAGTGTGATAGTGTTTTACATTATACTAAAACCTTAAACAATCACCATGCCTATCAAGGTTATAGACAAATGAGAGAAGAAGGTATTGATAATCCATACATGTTGATAGAAACACTGGATGCATATGCAAGTGATAAAAATTACTTTGCTAAAATAAAAAGTATTCTCACAAAAATAAGAGAGGACTATAAATGAAAATAATATTAAAATCTATGTTAATATTATTGTTAACAATTAATATCTTAAAGGCAGATATATTTTTTAAATATGATCATGCTTTAAATACAACAAATTATATAGTTGAAAAACAAGGTGGTGCTGATTTGCCTATGTTCGGAAACATATATGGTCCTGTTGAAATAGATGATAAAACTATTGTTATAATGTTAAAAGGTAAATTTAATGTATTAACTGAAATAAATTTGAGAGGCATTTATATGGTACATGCTGATAAAAATATTTTGTTTATTGGTAACTCTCCTGGTGGTGAAACTTCCTATATTGGTGACGTGATGGACATGGTTTACAATCACAATAAAACATATTTTTATGTACCAGAATATGCAGTATGTTATAGTCTATGTGGTCTATTAGCTGTAAGTGCTAAAGAAAAAATGGGTGTAATTATGTTACACACTAGTAGAGATGTATATACGAATGCCATAAGTAGAAATGCTAACAAACAAGTATTTGATAGATTAGTACGTGCTGGATTTGATAAAAAACTAGCAAGACAAATATTAATTTCTGGTGAAAACCATGTATTTGTATATGAAAACGAATATGAGGAGTTAAGATGACACTAGGATATGGATTAATTTTAGGTATATTTGGTATATTACTTACCGTTGTAGGTATGATGATTGCTTATATTGTTGCATGGGATACAGTAAAACCTAAACCAAAAAGAAAACCTAATCCAGTAGATGACTTATTTAGAGAGTGAAAAAAAAAGAAGACTTTTAATAACTATAGGTGAAAATAGCATGACTAAAAAAATGACACGTAAAGTTGATATAACTGATTATCAGGATATGGCAGATTGTATTCGTAGTGATCAGGTGCCAGCAAATGAAGTTGCTGAAATATTTACAGATAAAAATTTTTACAGTTGGTATAAGAAGAAGTATTTAAATAAATAATACTACTATGTTTCTTACACTATTAACTTTTCTATCAGCTATAAGCATATCTATAATAGCTGCAGGATATTCAATTATAGGATTAGCAACACTATTTGCAGGTGCAACAATGCCTATAATCGCTATGGGTACAGCATTAGAGGTTGGTAAGTTAGTTGCAGCTAGTTGGTTGTATCATAACTGGAAAAGCGATGTACCTAAATTATTAAAAACATATCTATTTACAGCAATCATTGTACTAGTATTCATTACATCAATGGGTATTTTTGGTTTCTTATCAAAAGCTCACTTAGACCAAGTTAAACCTACATCAGGTAATAATATTAAAATAGAACTTATTGATAAACAAATAAATCAACAACAAATTATTATAGACAGAGCTCAAAAAACAATTGATCAATTAGACAAAGCATTGGAAGTTTATATTGAAAAGGAATTTGTTACGAAAGGATTAAAAGAACGTAAGAAACAAGAAGAAGAACGTAATGCTTTAAACACAGCAATTAATAACGCAAGTGATAAGATTGCTGAACTTACAAATTCAAAAGCAAGTTTACAATTAGAGCAAGATAAAATAGAAGCAGAAGTAGGACCTATCAAATATGTGGCAGAATTAATCTATGGTGAGAACGCACAAGACAACTTTGATAGTGCTGTTAGAATTGTAATATTGATATTGATATTTGTATTTGATCCACTTGCAGTGTTACTTTTAATTGCTGCTAATATATCACTAAGACAAATAAAAGCAAAAAGAGAACTGACAATTGGTGATGAAAAAGAAAAATTAAAACGTAGAATTGAAGTATTAGAGAGTAGAAATCAACGACTCAAACCTTTTAAAGCTCTTGCTAAAGAGTTTGGTGACGATCCAGATGAAATAAGACTTAAATTAAATCAAATATATGACTGGAATAACAGTAAAAAGTAGTAAAATTAAAGGCTTGACAATCAACTAAAAATAATATATACTATATACTATGATTACAATTGATGATATAAAAAGATTAAACCTACCTAGTTTGACACCAGATCAGATTAGAAGAATATCAAATGCAGAAACAGCTTGTAAAAATGCTAATACAGATTGGGCAAAAAACTATTGGTTTAATGTTCTAAATAAATTATGTGAGAAGTATGGTACCATGGATTACTTCAGAAAGGTGATACACTAATGAATATATTTTATGTTGACAAAGATCCAGTAAAAGCTGCTAAAATGCTTTTAGATAAACATGTGGTCAAAATGATACTTGAGTCTGCTCAAATGTTGTGTACTGCTAAACGTGTACTCGATGGTACTGAATACATGGCAAAAACAAAGAATGGTAGAAATATTAAAAGATGGAAACTTGATAACTCAAATGAAGAAGCAATTATCTACAAAGCAGGTTGGTTAAATCATCCATCTACTCAATGGGTATTACAATCAGCATACAATTACATATGGTTATATAAACATATGATGGCTCTTAATGAAGAATACAAGTTAAGATACAATCATACAAAAGACCATTTAACTATTCAAAAACTAGGTGATATACTTAAACATCCACCTAAAAACGCTAAAGTTAGTGTTGTAGGAACAGATGCTACACCAGCAATGCCAGATGAATGTAAAGTACCTGGTGATGTGGTTGCGTCTTATCGTAAGTACTATATAATGAAGAAGCAAAGATTTGCTACATGGAAATCACCAGCAAAAATGCCAGAGTGGTTTGCTGAAGGAATTAAAAATGAACAAAAAAAAGAAAACGAAAATAGAACGTCCTAAAATCTATGAAAGAAATCCTAACACAGGTGTGATAAGATGGAGATATGTAGGAGAATCACACGATAAATTTGGTTGGCCAAACTACGGTAGGATTTTGAAGGATAAATAAACATATGAATGAAATAATAAATTTTATACAAAACAATATTAACTTTTTAAATAACGTACAAAGTTATCATTGGCAAACAGAATCATATTCTGAACACGAAGCATTAGGTGAGTACTATACAAAATTTAATGAACTTAATGACCGATTTGTTGAAACATGGCAAGGTAAACATAATAAAAGAATTAACTTTAGTGCTGAGTTGAGATCAGGTATTAAAAATTATGCTGATGTAGAGATTGTAAAAAAAGAAGTTGTTGAACAATCAAATATAATTGCTAACATGTCAAAAGACATAGTAGGACAAATTGATTTAGAAAGTATTTTAGAAGATATGCTTGAAGCTACAAGTCAACTATCTTATCATCTATCTTTAAAATAATGCCATTATATACTTTTAAAAATACCAAGACAGGTAAAACATTTACCGATATGATGAGTATTGCTGAAATGGAAGATTATTTAGAAAAAAATAAACATATCAAACAACAACTGACCAGTTTAAATATTGTTGGTGGTGTAAGTGGTATGAGTTATAGAACTGATGGTGGTTGGAAAGATAATTTAAGCAGAATTGCTGAAGCACATCCTAACAGTCCTTTAGCACAACAGCATAGAAAAAGATCAGTAAAAGAAGTTAAAACAGAACAAGCAATAAAAAAGTACAAGGCTAGACGTAGTGCAAAAAATAAATAATATAGTACAGAGCGAGCAACCGAAACACAACGGTCGTATACCTGAGTCGAATAGGTCAATCCGCTTATTGTACAAACCTCACAACGGTGGGTTATCCTGCTTGGATAACCTACCCACAACTATTAAGGAGAAAAACAATGGCAGATATACCTGATTTTATGAGAGAGTTTGATACGGATGTTGACTTTGGTTTTACTCCTGTATCATCTAAACCAGCTGAAGAAACACAACCCAGCATTGACCCGAGTGTTATAGAAAATTCAAATTTAGAACTAGCAAAAATTAAATCAGATGTTTCTGATATTAAATCTGCTATGAATGAAGTTATGCAGATTGTTGCTGAAAAAGATACAGTAACAAAAGAGATACAGGACGCTGATACACAGGCAAGATTTAAAGAAATTGAAAAGATTATGTTACCATTTTTATATAATCTTTCAAAGTCCAACGAACCTTACATACATTGGCCAAATAGAGGACCAATCATCAAGGCACAGATGGACAAATTGTTAAAACTAACAAGGGGGTAATATGTTAGAAGTGAAAGCTCATCATAAAGAACTAAAACGAGCAGTAAATGAGATTGAGTCAAAAAGACAACAAGACCGATCAAACAAATTATGGTATGATCTAAGAACCTTGAAGAAAATTAAATTAAAAGCAAAGGAAAAACTAAATGCAACTAAGCAAAAACTTTTCGCTTAAAGAACTTACTGCTTCACAAACAGCAGATAGACACGGTATTAGTAATAATCCAAGCGAAGATCATATGGATAACTTAAAAAAACTTTGTGATAATGTTCTACAAAAAGTTAGAGATCATTATGGCAAAGTAGTATCTGTATCATCAGGATATAGAAGTCCTGAACTATGTTTAAAAATAGGTTCAAGTGCGAAATCACAGCATGCCAAAGGCCAAGCCGCTGATTTTGAAATCTTTGGTGTGCCGAATGCTGAACTAGCAAAATATATCATTGACAACCTAGATTTTGATCAACTAATATTGGAATATCATAATCCAGAAGAACCTAACAGCGGTTGGATTCATTGTTCATATAAGAATGCTGATGACAACAGAAAACAAGTATTAAGAGCATACAGAAATGATGATGGTAAGACGGTATATGAACCGTACGATCCCAGCTGAGCGTTTGAACGTCTTAATAATGACAAAAAAATAGAACAAGACAAGATTATAGATCAATATATGCAGAAAGGTATATAGGTGCTTGACCAATCTTGTATTTTGTGATATAATGAATATATTATTAATAAGGAAGGTATATTATGGCATATGATTATGTGAAGTTAGATGAAAGTATTTTACCTAAAAATTTAGGTAAAAAAGGTAAGAACCAAAATGGTATTAGAATATATGAAATTGACGGCATTAATATGCCTTCTGTTACTTCTATTCTTGGTAACATACCAGATAGAAAACAAAAGATTGAAGCATGGAGACAAAGTGTTGGTGTAAAAATGGCCAACTATATTTCTGTTTCTGCTACAACACGTGGTAAAACTACACATACCCTAATAGAAAATCATTTAAGAAATGAAGATGATAAAAATGTAGGTATAACTGCTGTTACACCACTTGGTCTTTTTAGAATTATAAAACCATATCTAGCAAGAATAAACAATATTCATATGCTAGAAGAAATTATTTACTCAAAAGAGATAGGTGTCGCAGGACAAGTTGATTGTATTGCTGAATATAAGGGTAAACTGTCTGTAATTGATTTTAAAACATCTACAAAAAGACGTGACGCTGATTACAATTATGGTAACTTTTTACAATGTTCAGCATATGCTAAAATGTTTGAAGAATTGTATCCAGAAAAGAAAATAGAACAAACTGTTATATTGGCTGCTTGTGAAGATGGATTTGTACAAGAATGGTTACATGGTGAAGATAAAATTAAAGATCACCAAGACTTATTTTACAAACATACTAAAGACTTTTTAGATACCCACAGTATAAATAATTAATAAAGTCAATAGTCGAATTAATTAAAAAGGTGAGTTATTTTATCCTACTTGCGACCTTAACAGCTAAAGGGAATTATGAAAAAAATATTAATAGTTTTAAGTTTATTAATTGCTAGTGTAGCATATGCAGACCATGAAGAACATCTTGGTGAATATTATATGACACAAGCACCAGTATTATGTGCTTCATCAGAATATATCGACAGTTATTTAAATCATTATAGTTTTAAACCGTCAAATATATCCTTAGGAAGAGAAGGTATGGTAGAAACTGGTAAACCTGTTTATATGATAACTTATTATGTAAACAGTGAAAGTGGACAAACTACAGCTACAATAGATGTACCAAATGCTAGTGAAAGATGTTTATTGTTTCATACATTTGATTTGTACATACCGAATTAAACGTTGAAGGTAAGAAAATACCTGATATGGACTTGGGTGCAATACCCAACCACTCCACCATTTAAACAATGAAATTTAAGGGGTGGAAATAGGTTCGACATACAGTTAAAACTTACTGGAGTTTAATCGCTGACAACGTAAAGTCATCTTATAAATGCTAACAATTTAGCGATGGCAGCTTAATACTGCTAAACGGTTTGCCTGTACCGAGTAACAGAAACAGGCTTGACAAAATCACTCACAAATGATATAATAAATGTATGAATTTAATGAATAGTAAAAAGTTTGGTTTAATCATAGAAGATATGGTTAAGAAACAAAGAATACCTTATATGGATGCAGTTATTAAATACTGTGAAGAAAATGATATTGACTTATCATCTGTCGGTCCACTTATAAACAAACCACTTAAAGAAAAAATAAAAGAAGAGGCACAAAAACTGAACATGGTTGAAAAATCAAGTACCGCAGTTTTACCTATATGAACAGTTATGAAGCTTACACATTATATTTGGCTATTAAACTACACTTCACTTCCTCTAATTATGATTTTTACAAACACAATGCCAAAGTTAATGCATCTTTTAACACATTTTTAAAGCGTAATGATAGATTTTTCTTTCATAAACTTACAACTAAATACAATAAGGAAGAAATGTTAGAATATTTTGTCTGTAATTTCTTTCATAATTCAAAAACATGGATAGGAAACTTAGTTAGAGCTGATGGAGAAACAAACTATACAAAGTGGAAAAAGTTTAATCAATCATTTACATACAATTTTAGAAACGATTGCTTATTATTGCGTAATGTCATTGATGCTGATAGGATTTCTTTTGATGATGTTTTTCGCATATCTAATGGCCAACATCCAAGATTGTTACGGTTACTTCTTTCTGAACAAATCGCAGTACAAACATTCGTCATCTTGGATAAGATATTGTCGTTTTGTAAAAATTGGGATAAAGAAATTGCTGAAACTATTATCTGGCCTGAAAAGTCATTTAAGATTGCCAAGTTAAAACCATTTGTTAATTTCAATTTAACAAAATGTAAATTTATTATGAAAGAGGTGTTTGTATGAGTGAAAAACCAGTAACACCTGAGTCAAATAAAATAGGCGATAAAACAATAGATAGAATATATCAAAATCTACATGGCACACTAAATCTAATTTTAAAAGATGGCACAAGTTATGATGGTAAGATTGATAAAAGATCAATCAAACTATCTAATGGTACAATGAGTCATGTATATAATGTAAAAAACAAATGGTTTGATAGAACTGGCATGCCTATTGATAAACCTGATAATTTAATAACAAGAGAAAGTAATGGGTAAAATAATTTTAGTTATGGGTCTACCAGGTTCTGGTAAAACTACATTGGCGAAAATGTTAGCAGATAAATTAGAGGCACCATTATTAAATGCTGATGAGATAAGAGAGGCACATAACGATTGGGACTTTACTGCTGAAGGTAGGCTTAGACAAACTAAAAGAATGAAAAAGTTAGCAGATAAATTAGCTTTAGATTATGATTATGTTATTGCTGACTTTATTTGTCCAAGACCTAGATTAAGACGTTTATTTTCACCTCATTATATTATATGGATGGATACAATTGAAGAAGGTAGATATGAGGATACTAATCAATACTTTATACCACCTAGAAAATTTGATATTAAAGTATCAAAAATGGATGCTGACACTTGGTCTGAATTAATATTAAAAGATATTCTTGGTGAAGACTATAGAGAAAAAGATGAATAGAGTATTTTTAATTGGCAATGGTGAAAGTAGAAAAGATTTTGATTTAAGTCTTTTAAAGCCACATGGTAAATTATATGGGTGTAATGCCATATATAGAGATCATCCCGAATTGATAGACGTATTAACTGCTGTTGATGGTGGTATGATACACGAAGTTTATCACTCTGGCATTGCACAAAAAATACCATGCTATTTCAGAGCATGGACAAAAGTGCCTACAATGTTATATCAAAGTATTGTAGAAGGTATGGCATCAATACAAGACCTTGAAGATATAAAAGATTTTGATTTAATAAAATCAAACGAACAAGGTGAGTCACAAGAATTTGTTACACACGGCTCTACAATAGATGGTATTGTTACAATTCTTAAAAAGGCCAAAGAGCAAGGTGGTGATAGAGAACGTATAAAAAAGAAAGTACACAATGCTCACGTTTATGTTTCTTGGATTAAACAACCAGATAAATCTTATGACATAAGAGAGTGTGAACCAGACGGTGTTGATGATGGTTGGGCATGTGGACCTACAACAGGTTACATTGCTTCAAAACTAGAAAAACCAGATGAGATTTACATGTTAGGCCATGATCTAGTATCTGATACAAATACAGTTAATAATATGTACAAAAGTACAGACAACTATGTTGCTTCAGAATTTGAACCTACACCATCAGGTAATTGGGAGTTACAATGGAAAAGATTAATGGAGTTAAACCCTAAAATTAAGTTTTACAAAGTAAATAAAGAACTGAACGATAGTCCTACAAACCGTAAAATAGACGTGTTTACAGCACAAGAAGATATAAACTTAGAGTATATTAGTCAGGCACAGCTGCTTGACAGATTGAGTTAAATCTGTTATAATAAGATTATGTTTGATGAAATATTATATAAAATTTTAGACAGATTTTCTACCTTTATAGAAAAGGTGAAAAAAGTTATTAATGATAAAAAAAAGAAGTATAAATAATATTATACTTACATTAATACAAATACGTACAACAATATATACAAGGAGATACATACAATGTCAAGTGCATTAGAAGCCCTAAAGAAGTCAAAGTCCAACTTTGATGCTCTAACAAAGAAGTTAGAAAACACAATCGAACAACCAGAAAAGAAAAACAAATACCAAGACGATAGGTTATGGAAACCCGAACTTGATAAATCAGGTAATGGTTATGCCGTGCTAAGATTTTTACCAGCAGTTGAAGGTGAAGATATGCCATGGCAAAGAGTTTGGAATCATGCGTTTCAAGGACCTGGTGGTCAATGGTATATTGAAAACAGTTTAACAACGTTAAACAAAAAAGATCCTGTGTCTGAAGAAAATACAAGACTATGGAATACTGGTATTGAAGCAGATAAAGAAATTGCTAGAAAAAGAAAAAGAAAGTTATCTTACTATTCAAATATTCTAGTAGTTTCTGATCCAAAACATCCTGAAAACGAAGGTAAAGTATTTTTATTCAAATTTGGTAAAAAGATTTTTGATAAGATTACAGAAGCAATGAACCCAGCGTTTGAAGATGAGAAGGCTGTTAACCCATTTGATTTTTGGGAAGGTGCAAACTTTAAACTAAAAATCAGAAAAGTTGATGGTTATTGGAATTATGATAAATCTGAATTTGAGCAACCAAGTAGAGTAAAACCTACTGATGAGGAGATTGACAAAATATGGAAATCTCAATATGCTCTAAAACCTTTCGTTGATCCAAGTAATTTTAAATCTTATGATGAACTCAAAGAGAAACTGAATAAGACACTTACTGGACAAAGAAGTACCGAGTCTGTTGAAGATATTGACCTCCCACCTGTCAGTAATGACGTACCAACGTCTTCTAACAACTCGGTAGAGAAAGAGGATGAGTCCAACGATAGCGATGACCTATCGTATTTTAGTAAACTTGCTGAGGACGATTCCTAATCTATCTCTCTCACTTTCTCAAATGGGGTGTGCTGTATTAGCACACCCTATACATACTTGACAATCCCGTTAATTTATGATATACTATTAGTATGATTCAATTTTATATAATGGAGAGATATGAAAAATAAGGTAAAAATTAAAAACAAGGTAGAAGTTACAAAAAAAGATAACTATACTTATAGAAATTTATATAATGATTTAAAATCTGGTAGAGTAGTGTCAGTACCAGAGTTATTACAAAGAATATTACCAAAAGATGTTTGGACATCTTTAGTTGCCAATTCCTATATGACTGGAAACTTTGTTTTTGAAGGTGGTTCTCAATTACAAACATTTATTTTTATAACAAAAAAGGCATTGTTAAACGCACTCAATCAGGCAGCCGATATATCTTTAAGTGGAGAAAATGTTGAATTTATAGAAAGAGCGATTAAGATAATTGAAGGTTATAAAGATGCCGAAGAGTTTATAATAGATGGACAAAGTCGAGGACTATTAGCGCTTGTACCTTTTTTTGATAATAAAATTAAATATACTGGAACTATCGCATTTGAAAATGGAAATAGTTATACTGATTTTTATTGGAATGATTTACAAAGTGATGAAAAGGATGCTATATTAGACCAAGTTATTGATGGAAAAGTGGTCACTAAAGGATCTTTAAAAAACGCTGCTAAATTAGTTGTGGGTATCAATACTAATAATCCATTTACACAATCAGGAAAAAATTGGTTAATTTGGTTTGATATTTTAAAATTTAAAATTTCAGACGATATCATATATTATTATAATTTACCTGCATTATGTTCACCAAAATATATTAGTGAGAAATCTGGTAAGTACGGGTTTAGTGTTGCTGGACATATTCAGTTGATTTTTGAAACAATACATTTGATTAAAAATATCAATTCTCCTGCTAATTATAAGTTACCTGACGCTAGTATGTACTACAAAATGCTTGAAGATCCTACTTCATATATGAAAAAAATACATTTAGATAGTGAGGAATATAATTTACTTAAAATATTAATTGGTACTTTGGCTAGTATTCAATTGACAGATATAAAAATACCAAAATATGCTAATGCTATGAATTTACTTATTAAGTATCATTTTATATTTAATTCCTCATTTGAAAGAGGACAAAACGTGTTAGAAAAACTATTTTCTGATTTTAAGAAATATAAAACTAAGGTTGCAGTGGTTGATAGAAAAGAATTTGCTAGAGTGATGATAGAAGAAGAAATAAAATCTATGAGTATTAATCAATATGAATTAGATGAAAATGGTAATGTCAAAGTAGATTCAAACGGTAAAAAGATTGATGATAGAGAAGGTATAAAATATATAATGCAAAGCACCACCGATGTCTTACGGATGCAAAAGAGATTTGATTTGATTGAAGTACAATTAAAAACTTTAATACCTACTTTAAAAGATAGAGGTATTATAAAACTTATACACGAAAGACAAAAAGAAAATTGGTATGATGTATTTAATAAAACTTCAGGAACTAAAGAGGATATGTTTGGCAGACCAATATCAGATATTCATTACCTTGAAAATAAAGATAACTATGATATTGGACACATTATTTCTAATAATGATGGTGGAGAAGAAATAATCGAAAATAAAGAATTAGAAGATGCACATAAAAATAAAAAGAAAGGTGACAGAAGTTATTAGTTGCTTAATTAAAAAGTCTTTAGGTGGTCTTCAGTAAGTATGACAAACTTCATATCTCGTTTTAAACACCAAGCATACGCTGTAGACCACTTTCTTCTATTTCTCTCATAAGTTAACAATGCGTTTTTATATGTACGGCTTTCTCGTAAAGGTTTTTTAGGTTTACGAGTTTGTGCTTTAGGTTTAATCTCTACAATGAACTTTTTAAATGTACCATTTGATTGCCTTACTTTCATATAGAAATCAGGAAAATATCTATGTGACCGATTATCAATAGAACGATAGTAAATTGCTATTTCTTCACTACCCCATTCTAATACATCTTTATTCTTATCACAATAACCCATAAAACGTTTTTCCCAACTTGAACGATAAATAATGTTGTTTACATTACCTTTATATTTTTGAGGGTTCAAAGGTTTAAATATACCTGAATATGGCCGTTTATCTGGATTAGTCAACTTCTTAATCTTCTTCATAAATCTATTTATTTCTAACATAAATAGTATTATGGCAAGCGTATTTGATAGAATCAAAGTAAAAGCAGGCGATAGTGATAGATCGGCTACATGGTATAGAACACAAGTAAATAAGATTGCGAGTGGTACTACAGCAGGTCAATTATTCAGACAAGGTAAACTTAACGGTAGACCTAGTGTAGGACGATTGAACTTATTTGGGTATAACCCTAAATTTAGAAAGACTTTACCGTACTACGATATATTTCCTTTAGTGTTGCCATTAGAACCAATATCAGGTGGATTTATGGGTATGAACTTTCACTATCTACCACCGTTGTTGAGATTTAGACTATTAGAACGTATGCAGGCAACTGCTACGGATCAACGATTTGATAGTAAAACAAAATTTGATGTAACTTATGATGATGTAAAAAATATAAAGATTGTAAAACCAACAATTAAAAAGTATTTGTATTCATATGTACAAACAGGATTTTTAAGAATAAATGCAGATGAAGCTGCAGTTGCTATATACTTACCTGTACAAAGATTTAAAAAGGCAAGTGAAGCACAAGTTTATTCAGACAGTAGGAGATTTATTTAATGTCATTAATTAGTGTAGGTAAAAAAATAGGTGATTTAGATTTGAGGATAGGTATACCACCTTCAGCACCTCATTATGACAGACAACAGGCAGCTGCTAAAGCAGGATATAACAATGTTTCTACAAATAGAGATTCTATTTTAAACAGATTTAGATCAAGCATTCAATCTGCTGAAGGTTTAGCAAGACCTACTCAATTTATCGTAACTGTAGATGGTCCTAACAATATGTCAGAAGCATTAAGACGTAGAGGATATACGTTTCAAGCAGACGATAAAGAAAAAAGATTTGAAAATTTTAGAAGATTGGCAACAGGCTTAAGACAATCATTACAGTTAAGATTAGATTTATTTTGTAGTGATGTATCAATGCCAGGTAGAACAATAACAGATGATGTTAATGAACAATATTATGGTCCAAGCAGATCATTTGGTAAAAATGTATCATTTGATGAATTGACATTATCGTTTTACACAGGTCAGGATTTTGATGAAAGAGTTTATTTTGAGGCATGGCAAAATATGGTAATTGATCCTATATCATATGATGCAGGTTACTATGACGATTATGCTGCCCCATGTAAAATTACAATAACACCTTTAAAAAGATCATTTTTAGATACATTGTTGCAATATAAACCAACATCAGAAATGACCTTAGAAGAATTAGATAAGTTAAGAGGACTAGTTGGATCAAATGAGTCAGCATATCAACTTCAATGCTATGAAGTGTATCCTAAATCTATTTCAGCACAACAGATGAGTTATAGTTCAAGCAATGCATTTGTAAAAGTTGATGTTACATTTAAATATAGATATTGGGCATCAACAACAGAAAATGTGTCGGCTGTTAACTTTAATAACATTGAAGGAAAAGATGGTATAAATGAGTACAGAAAAAATACTACTATTGAAGGTGGTCAAGGATTTTTAGATAATTTACCATTTGGTTTAGGTGGTATTGCAAGATCAGTAGGAAGACAAGTTTATGAGAAATTTAGGAGAGATACACCTATTGGCAGAATAACAGGAGGAAGGGTATTTCCTAAAGGATTACCTGAACCTAAAATTATAAGAGATATATTATACTAATATATAATATTACAAAATGAGGAGTAATAATGAGTTTACCATTAATTAAAGTGCCTGAATACAATTTGAATTTGTCAAATGATATAAAGGTAAGATTTAGACCGTTTTTAGTAAAAGAGGAAAAAGTTTTACTATTAGCGATTGAAACAAGAGATGAAGACGAGATCACTAAAGCTTTTATTGATATTGTTCAATCTTGTGTTTTATCAGATGTAGATGTGACCAAAGTTCCGTTTTATGACTTTGAATGGATTTGGTTAAATATAAGAGCAAAGTCAGTTGGTGAAAATATTGAATTAAAATTAAAGTGTCCAGATGATGAGTCAATGATTGTTGATTACACTTTAAAAATTGAAGACATTAAACCAGATTTGAATAAGACGATTAATAATAAAATTGAGTTTGAACCAAACTATGGTGTAATTATGAAAGTTCCTACGATAAAAGATGTGGGAAGTAAAAAAGGTCTTGTTGAATTAAGTACAGGTTTAATACGTGATTGTATTCAAACTATTTACAACGGTGAAGAAGTGTTTGATAGAAAAGATATTGAAGTAAAAGAGTTAGAAGAATTTGTTGAAAATTTAACTATGAGTCAGTTTAAAAAACTATCTAAGTTTTTTGAAGAACTGCCACAAATTGAACATACTATAAAATATAAAAACCCAAAGACTAATAAAGAATTTGAGTTTGAAATGAAAGGTGCGGCTGATTTTTTTCAATAACCCTCTCACATGAGAGCCTGGAGAATATCTATCGTACTAATTTTGCATTAATACATCATCACAAATATTCTTTAACAGAGCTTGAGAACATGATGCCGTGGGAGAGGGAAATTTATATTGAAATGTTACTACAATATTTAAGAGAAGAAAAACAAAGATTGGAAGAACAAAGAAGGAGTAAGTAATGATAGAAGTAGGAAAAAATATAATAGTAAACATATGGGTATTTTTAAGAGATGAAGTGCCTCAGTTTATGTCAAACTGGAGATTAATACCAAGAGTATTCATGTTGTTATATGGATATGCTTTTTACATGACAATGCAATGGTTTATGGCACTACCTGAACCAAACAATGCACAGGCAGGTTTTGTGTCTGTTGTTGTGGGTGCTGGTGCAGCTTGGTTTGGTTTATATGTAAATGGTAAACCCAGTAAAATAGAAACTAAGAAATAATAAACAATGGCAAAGGCACCAAGAGGACCAAAAGTTAAAGACACCAAATTGACATTTGGTGAATCCACAGATACGTTTAGACCAAAGATTGGTCAGTTACGTAAAACTGAATTTGGATCAATTCTTGCAAAACAAAAAAAGAAGTTTAAAGAAGAAGGTGATAGTTACATCTTTGGTGAAACAATGGTCAAATATTTTGATCGTGTAAGAAAAGGATACAATTATACTGAAGAAAATCTAAAAAAAGAACAAATCAGAAAACCTGTTATAGACTACATTTTTAATTATGGTTTAAGTTTAGATGGGTTAAGAGATATGGGATTTGATGAAATAAATGATTTTCAAAAAGTTACATCACAATACCTATCAGATTTAAAAAAATCAGGACTAAATGATAAAGAGTCAACAGTTGTAACAAATCTAGTTGGTGGAGTTAATGAAAGACTTAAAGACTTATTAGGTGTAACGACAAGATTGAAATTTGGTGTAAAGGACTTTTTAAAACAGTTTGCACCATTAAAACTACTTCAAAGATATGCACCAGGTCCTGTTGCTGATTTTGCACAAAAAATAGAAAGTAGAAAGGATCAAGCAGAGCGACAACAACAACAAACAAGACGAGCATTAATAAAGTCTGGTAGAAAAAGTGGTTCTATTTCAACTGCCTCAAGTGATTTTGGTCCTAGTTTAGATACAGAATCTGGCAGAGAAGAAATTGCTAGTAGAACTGCCATGAGTAATGCATTAACTGGTGGTATTAAAACTCCTTCATTTGATAAAGAAACAATGGTTGAAGAAGAAAGAGAATCTGATGCTCAATTTGGTGAAACAAAAACAATATTAGAAAAAATACTAGAGGCACAGTTAGAAACAAACGAACTATTAGGTGGTGATAAAAAGGCAGATGACTCAGGTTTTCTAGGTTTTGAACTACCAGACGTTCCATCAGAGGTAGTAGCTGCAGGTGCAGGAGCAGCTGGATTCAAATATAGAAAAAAAATAGCAAGCATGTTTGGTAAGATTTTAAAGGGTTTTGGTATTGCTACACCACTTGCAGCAAAAATGATAAACTATGGCGCACCCAAAGATGATTTAAAAGGTAGTGCTGATGATAAGGATAAAGATAAAAAGAAACAAAAATTAAAAGATGGCCAAAAACAATTATCAAAATCAAAAAATATACTTAAAAAGTCAACATCATTTGCTAAAGGTATTTTAAAACCATTGGCACCAATTATTGCGACATATGATGCAGTTACAGGATTTTTAAATGCTGAGGAAATATTACAAGCAGCTCCAGAGGAGACACTTACTTGGTATGAAAAATCTATTGCAGGATTATCAAAAGCATTAGATTCATTTACATTTGGCGCTTTGGATGCAAGTAAAACTGCTAGATTTTTGACTGGTAGAAGAACTGAAGAAGAAAAATTAGAAGACAGAGCAAACATACCACCCATTTATGGCAATCCATCTGTTGATGAAGGTGCTAGTGTGGGTATGGATTCTTATGTTTCAACTCAAAAAGCAGATGAGATTATGGCCGAGAATATGAGTAAAAATGTTGAAGCACAGGCATCTATAATCAATAGTAATAACACTGTAAATTCTAATAATGTGACCAACAATATAAGTAACACTCAAAAAGGTTCAAGTGATTCAGTACCTTTAACACCAGAAAATCTTGCTAATGAACTTTTAACAAATTCTTACTAATAACGAATAAATATTAACATGTCAAATAATAACTTTTTAAACAGAATATACAACGGTACGTCTTTAAGAGGTAAGTATGCAAAGACAGAAAATAATATACGTAATACCTCAGATACAAGTAGAAATTTTAAAAGATTTGCTGGTCCAAATGTAACTGTTTATCCTGAACAAGCTGCTGATCAACAACATTTTATCATATTTGATATATTACAAAGAAGGCCTGGCAATATGCCACAAAATCTATCTTTTAGTTCAGGATCATCTGCCATAGGAACTGGTGATGTTCAAAAAATTATACAAGGAAAGACAAATTTTTTAGGTGATGGATTTGCAGGACAATCAGCAAAAAGACGTGTGGTTCAAACAATTGCATTGTATATGCCACAAACACTATCTTTTACAACTAAAGTAAACTACGGTGAAATGGAGGCAGGATTATTTACTGGTGCATTTCTAAAAATTAAAAACGAGATGGCAAAAAAAGAGGGTGTTTTAGAAAAATTAGGCGCCATAATACCTGCAAAAGAGGACATAGCAAAATATATACCTAATGAAACTGCTCGAGCAGTTTTTCAAAAGACAACAAACACAGCGCCAGCAGCTTACAAAGACGTTTTATTTGAAGGTATAGACTATCGTAACTTTAACTTTACGTTTAAGTTTACACCAAGAAATCCAGCTGAAACTGAAATGGTAGAAAAAATATGTGATACTTTTAAATATCATTCGTTACCATCATCAAAAAGTGAAGAAGGTGGACCTATTTCAGCATATAACTTACCAGAAGAATTTGTAATAAGATTCTATTATAAAACAGCACCAAACAAATATATTGATTCAATAGGTCTTTGTGCTTTGCAGGAAGTAGGAGTTAACTATGGTGGAGATAAATTTTCAACACATAAAGATGGAAGTCCTGTCACCACTGAATTAACATTATCATTTAGAGAACTTGAACTTATTGATAAACTAAGACATAGACAGTTACGTAGATTAAGAGATGGGAATTAAAAATGCCAAAGTATTTCAGTTATTATCCTAAGATTTTGTATGATGTAGAGGGAAATGGTAATCCTAAAGTAATAACAAATCTTTTAAGACGTGTTAAAATTAAAAATGGATTAAAGGAATCAGCATCATTATTTGATGAGGTTGAAGTACAAAATGGTGAAACACCAGAGATATTAGCAGACAACTTTTATGGTGATCAAAAATACTATTGGATTATATTGTTATTTAATAATATCAAAGACAGATTTTACGATTGGCCGTTAGACAATGTACAATTTGAAAACTATATAAATGACAAATATACAAATCCTAATGCTGTTCATCATTATGAAATAACACAAGAAAGTGGTCCTACATCATCAAGTGATGACTCACACAAAATACAAGTAAACAGCACAACACCAGGTGCAACTGCTGTTACTAATTATGAATATGAAGAAAGATTACAACTAAAAAAGAGATTGATAAGAGTTTTAAGACCACAGTTTTTATCTTTGTTTATGGTTGAGTTTACATCTCTAATTAGTTAATATGAATTATGCCAAGAGAATTACACACAGATCCACCTCAAACAAATACAGTAGAATACGATAATAACTTTTATCGTTATCAAGGTGACACAAGAGTCAGCAACGTACTTTTATATAGTTATCGTGGTAAAGATGGTCCTATATTAGACATTACAGACTCAACAGCAACAATTACAATATATCAAAGCATAGACAACAACTTTATTACAGGTGATTTGTTACTTAATGATACAAAAGGTTTGTATTCTAAATTTCCTATTATAGGACAGGAGTTCTTAGAATTTAAAATGAGAACACCTATTATGAATGACGGTGATGAAGAAATAGACTTTACAAATTTCAGATTACATGTACATAAAGCAAAAGCAATAAAGTCAACTCAAAACGCACAAGCAGTTTTACTATCATTTTCATCAGTAGAGTTAAGCCGAAATCAAAGAGTTAAGGTTTCTCAATCAATGACAGGCACCTATGGTGAGATGGTTGATAAGATGATTAAAGGTAAAAAGTATTTAAATAGTAAAAAGGTGGTAATGGTTGATGATACAAAAGGTAATGATAAAATTGTTTTTCCTAATTTAAGACCTGTTGATGCAGTAAACATGTTGGCATCTATAGCTGAACCACAAGATTTTAAATCGGCTGGTTATAAGTTTTTTGAAAACAAACGAGGTTTTCATTTTAGATGTATTGAAAGTTTATATCGGTCAGCACAAAACAATAATGAGTTAAGACCATTTATTGCTTATTATGATTTAAGAATATCAGGTCAACCATCATTTGACGCACCTGCTTTAGATCCGACCGAGATATTACAAAAACCATATGGATTTAGATACAACACCGAATTAGATACCGTAAAGTCATCCCGATTAGGACACTTTGCAAGTAAAAACATTTCACACGATATGTTTACAAAGACATACAATACACACAGATCAAGTTATACCGAATTGTATTACAGAAAATTACACATTGATAATGTAAATTCATCTTCTTATCATGGCATGATGCCACCAGGTGCAGCTGAGTTAGATGATGAACACACACCAGACAGTAAGACCTATGGTTTAAATAATCCAAAAATACTAAGTGCCTTAAAAAAGACACCAATTGGTCAATCTTACAATAGATCAAAGTATTCAGATTATTTTGATAGTCGCCTACGTTTAATACCTGATACAAGCAATTTACATGAAAACATTACAACAGGTGATCAAGGTCGTATTTCTGCTGATTACACAAACAGTACTGATACGTCCAGATTTATTTCAATTACTATTGAAGCGCCTGGTAACTTTACGGTTGCAGCTGGTGACCTTGTATGGGTTGATTATCCAGAGTTTGTTGAAGAAGTTGCTGAAGAACATAATATTGAAGACGTAAATCCTATGTTATCAGGACGTTATCTAGTTAAAAGTGTAAATCATACCGTAGATTTAGTTGCAAATAATCACCGTATGTCAATAATCGTAGAAAGAGATATATTTTCAACATATCAGGAGTTACCGACATATGACTTTCCAGAGTATTCAACAAAAGTGACAAATGTATTATCATCGGCTATATCTACAAGTACATATACTCCAATAGACAGAAAAAAAGGTTTTATAACATTACCCGATGGTTCTAAAAAGGTATTAGATACCATTACTAAGAACGTACCAAGCGCACAAATACAAACAGTTGAAGATGTAATAGATAGACTTGGTTTTAACGCAAATTCACTTACTGACGCACAAAACAAGGCAGTAAATGCTGTTGTCAATAGTGCCACAAATAGAGTTAAACAAAACAAGTATATTGCCGCTATAAGTGATAAGGTTGCAGAAAGTAAGTCTGTAATCAATAACATAGTCAAAAACGTGTCTGGAATCGCCCTCCCGAACGTTCCTACGAGTATTGAGGGTATAAAACAGTTAGGACTATCAAAAGGTATAAATGCCGTTGCTAGCAAGTTAAAAGACAATGCTTTTGTTAAGTCAGCAATAGCAAACTTTAAACAGTTTAGATCAAGTGCTACGTCTTTTATTAAAGGATTATTCTAAGATGATACAAACATTGAGCATCCTCAAAGTTTATTGCGAGTTTAGAAAAAAATTTTCCAGAACAACTTTATAGCGGCCATAAGAAAGGTCTCAATAGAGCAAATGTACAAAGAATGTAAGAATAGACCTAAGAATTACATAATCTAAAAGGAACAAAGACAATTTGAACAAATATGATAGAACAAACACTCAATAAGTCAATGAAACAGAAAGGTCCTAACAGATGGCCTAGATTAGTGCTTCGCACCGCGGATGCCTACGCAGATTGTTTAAATACGGATAAATATAATAGCTTGAGTGCTTTAAATACGGTCATTTATGGGAATTTTTAGTAAACATTAGGAGAATTATGGAACAGTATTCAGATTTTATGGGCAGAGATGGATTTGTATGGTTCATTGGTGTTGTTGAAGATCGTAAGGATCCTGAGAAACTTGGCCGTGTTCGTGTACGTTGTTTAGGTTTTCATACAGATGATAAAGAGTTATTACCTACGGCCGATCTACCTTGGTCGCATCCTTTGTTACCTATTACTTCATCAGGCATATCTGGTATCGGCCAGACACCTCTTGGCCTTGTTGAAGGTTCGTGGGTATTAGGTTTCTTTAGAGATGGTAAATACGCACAAGAGGCCGTTGTAATTGGGGCATTGCCAGGCAAACCTACTTACACAGGTGCAGAGCAGTTACAAAAGGGTCTAGGATTTTCTGATCCCAATGGTGTCTATCCTTTAGATGTCTACAAAGATCACGCAGATACAAACAAACTGGCCACCAATGATGTTGAGATACCTATACTTGAATTACGTAAACTTGACAGAATACTTGGTATACCGACGGCATCAACAATAGCAGTATTTGACGCAGCCTCTGAAGGAGAACTGTGGTCCATGCCTGAAAACACTTACGCTGCTGAGTATCCCTATAATCATGTGTTTGCAACTGAAAGCGGCCACATTAAAGAATATGACGATACACCCAATGCTCGTAGAATATTAGAATATCATGCAAGTGGTACTGAAACAGAAATAACAGATGATGGTACAAGAACCACAATTCTAAAGTCTTCCGATTACAATGTAACAGAAGGCAATAGTAACGTCTATATTAAAGGTAATAGTAATACCACCTTAGGCGGCCATTACAAACTCTTTTTAAACACAGATGGTAAAACAGGCAATAACTATGATATACAGGTCGGCCCTAATGCAAATGTCAATATACAAGTAGATGGTGGTAATGTCAATGTATCTGCCTTTACATCACAAAACGGCCCTCAAACAGTTGGTGGGGATATAAACCTATATGCAGGTAAAGACATTACTATGGCCGCTACAGGCCAGTTAACCATTAGTGCCAATAAAATCATAGAATCATCACAAACAACAACCACAAGAAGTGCTCAAGGAGAGTATCACACATACGGTTCTCCTATTGACCATAATTAAACACTATTAAAACTAGGCTGGCCTTGTAATCTATAAAAGTAGTAAGTAACATATGAATATATCGAAGCGGCAAACTCAAGGCAAAACCTTAGCCTCATATATGAAAATTTTTTTCGTGCTATTTTTTGTGCTATTAGTCGGCTGTGTCAAAGTGTCGGTATCATGTAAAGTAGATAATGTAGAGAAAATCGCATCCGCGGTCGAAGACTGTAAAGAACAACCTAACATGGCCATTACTAAAGAGTTTTGAGGATACAAAGTATTATACATAGTTATGTTGAGTCCCAGAGGAAAGTGCTAGAGCTAGCAATATGATTACAATTACAGAAACAGCAAAGTGGCGTCTATTTCAAGTTAAACTGAAAAACAAATCTCGTTACATACGTTTAGATGTAAAGGGAGGTGGGTGTGCAGGTTTTAATTATGAATGGTCTTTTACAGAGGATAAGGAAGACAATGATATGTTATTAGAAAACGTTTTATTAATATCAAAGGATTTAGAGTTTTACTTATTAGGTACAGAATTAGATTATATAGATGAGGCCTTTAAAAGTGAGTTTGTAATTACGAATCCAAATAGTAAGTCTAGTTGTGGCTGTGGTGAGTCGTTTTCTATTTAAACGCAAAAAATTTTTCGCAAAACTTCGAGTAACTTGAGTGATAACTTGTGCGGATTTCTTATAAATAATACTATATAATAAATTTATATAATCTTATATTTTTTTTTTACTTCCGAACATTGTCGAATTAACCCACAAGAGGACTTACACTTATGCCTAAACAGCCTAAGAAGATTACACTTACGTCTTTAAAAAAAAAGGCACCTAAAATACCGTCACATACTTGTGTCAGTATAGATAATGTTATAAGTAAATTAGAAAAGTTAGTTGAACGTAAAAAGGCGTTAGATAAAAAGTCACTTAAAGACTTAACCAAACGATTAGAAAAATTAAGAACGGCCAATGAAGACCTACGAGAAGGTGGTATCTATTGGTACGAAAAATTAAAACTGTTATTAAAAAATAGATAGGAGGTCTCCTATGAATTACTACGTTACAGGAACACTTATTATATTATTAGTTGCGTTTGCATTAATTGTTGGACCTTATTCATATTAAACTTTTGTTACAATACACTTTTAAGGTCTAAATATTTCTGAATGTTTATTAAAAAACTTATTCAGAAAGTAAAAGATATGGAACTAGGAAATCCTGTCATTACTACCCTTGTTGGGTTAGTGGTGTTCTATATCGGTCTTAAAATGTTTTCTGGTGGGATGAAGTCTATGGGTAATTTAGATCATCTTGCCTTTTTTACACACAACACCGTTTATATGTTTTTTGGTGGTATTGTTATGACATTGCTTTGGCAATCATCTTCATTATCTACCACAGCGATTATTGCGTTAGTAGCTTCTGGTGCAGTACCTTTACCTGCTGCAATTGCAGCTGTATTAGGTGCAAATATAGGAACAACTGGAACAATATGGCTTGCAGGTCTTTTAGTTTCTGATGGTATGCCTAAAGGGGATACTTTAAGAATTGCAATGGCACACACTGGTGTAAATATGTTTATGGCATTAACGTTAATGCCTTTTGTAAAACATATTGCGAACTTTTTAAACCGATTTTAAAAATAAAAACCTCACCGAGAGATAATTAACAAAAACAAAAGAAAACTCTCAGTGAGGAAAAACAACCCTTATAGGGTAACTGTAAAACTATTCATTATCCATTTCTTCATAATCTATCATCTGTTGGACAATTTCAAAGGTATCATCTAATGCTTTACCTTCTACTGTTTTCCAAAATACATCTTTTGAACCATTTGGTGCGGCCTCTGATAATGTATAACTTTTATCTTCACCATCATTATAGATACCAGCAAAGTCCATACCAGGTTCATAATATTGTAAGTTGATACTTACATCATCATTATTATCATAAAAGTAATCAAACGCTTCTGTAGGTGGTCCCCATGCAGATTGAAAAGAAAAACATAGTTTATCACCATCTCTTTTAGCACCATAAAACTCTTTTACATCCCATTTTGTTCCCCAATTATCAACTGACCATTGATACCAATTTTCTTGTTCTTCTTTTGGCATAGGTCTTAAATGATTTAACAAGCCGTCTTCTTTTTCTTTATCATTATTTTTTTCATCAACAATGGCCTCTATTTCATCTAATATTTTTTTAGGACCTTTTATTTCAACAAAATTATCACACCAGTTTGGCATAGTTTTCTCCTTTGTTATATTCCATATTCGTTTAATCTAAAATCTACAACAGGCATAAAGTCATAAGCATATTCATTATCAGGCAATGCACCTGACATTTTAACTAACGTATCATACGGTTTACGTTTGTCAAAAAACTTTTGTAAAACAGTTTTAAGATTATCAGACATTGTATGGGCAATACTATTGTTAAATTTACAAAACAAAGTACCACAAACTACATTGACATCGGTAGCACCAACTTTCTTTGCAACTTCAATAATTTCGTTTCTTAATTGTTCATTTGTCATAATATAACTCCTTTGTTACAGTTTTTCTTTGTATTCAAAATGGGTCCATGATTCAGACTTCTCTTTTGAATTAGTTAATATTTTCATACCAGGTCCGTATTCATTATTACAAGCAAAGATAGCAGCGTCATAATCATTATACAACTCTTTTAATACTTTGCCGTTTTTTGTTACTTGATATTTTATCATATTATTTTAAATATAAAGGTCCTGTCCATTGAATTGGATAGTTACCTGTTAATACATTTCCTCTTGGTGAGTTTAAAGCAGGTTTATTATAACCAGCGGCCTTTAGTATATCACCTTTTTTAAAATGTTTAAAATCTTCTTTTACGATAAAACAAAAAACGCCAGTATCTTGTACAATCTTAATGTACTTTTTACCTTCTTTGATTTTTGTTTTAGAATCCCATTTATCAGTTTGTTCTAATGCCCATCCTGTTAATTCTTTTTTACCATAACTAGTTGACATTGCAACATAGTCAGCTTTTGCGCCAGCCATTAAGAACTTAATTCCTTCGTCTAGTGTTTCGCATTTTTGTGATACTTTAATCATAGTGTTATTTGTCCTTTTTAGTTTTCATTATTTGTATTACTTGAAATAAAGATTTTGTTTTAAGTAATTTGTTTCCATAAGCAACTCTTTTTTCAAGTTTTTTAATTGCAGTTTTTAATTGTTTATTATTCATTATTTTTGTAATATAGCAGTTAATGTTCCAGTAAGTATTCCAGTCAATACTAACATGGCACCCATAAAAAATTGATTTTCTTCAATGGCACCAGCAGCAAAAAACATACTGAATACAAAAATCATAAAACTTATCATTGATATTTTGTCTTTCATAGTGTTTCCTTTCATTATTT
>Ga0255743_10000507_pt1 | contig 34360 bp, 33 predicted proteins | sample 101ome_19_FD_179950 | JGI IMG/M metagenome (GOLD analysis project Ga0255743, IMG submission 179950) | Coastal salt marsh microbial communities from the Groves Creek Marsh, Skidaway Island, Georgia - 101405AT metaG (version 2) | ecosystem: Environmental > Aquatic > Marine > Intertidal zone >... | reverse complement strand
GTACATATGAGTCCCCGTATAAAACTATGGGTCAATTTGACCACAACATTGATACTGCTTGGGCAATGAACCAACACGGCGCTACAAGCACAGGTAATGCTGGTATAGATGGTAATGTTGAAGGAATGTTTGCATATCACAATCAAATGGGGCCTTTAGAGCTATCCTATATGGTCGCTGTTAATGATTCAGAAACAGCTGCCGGCGATCAATCAAATACAGATCAAGGTGACTATGCTATAGGTCTTCAACTCAAAGATATGTTTATGCCTGGATTAGTCATTGGTTATTCTAGAGGTCATGATCAAGATACTGGAACAAGTAATGATAGATTCTATGCTTCAATGAAGGTATTACCAAATGCTGGAGTATTCGTCTCACTTGAAGATCTTCAAGTAGATGGAAGTTACTCTAACATTAGTGGTGCACAAGGTGACGTTACAACTATTGGAACTCACTATTCTATGGGATCTACAGACTTACAAGTTGTTTATGCAAAAGGTGATTCTGACGGTGCTGCTACTCAAGATTATAAAACACTTGGATTGTCAGCTAAAATGAATCTTAGCAAAACTTCCGACCTAACATTCGGTTATGCTAAACAAGACTTTGATTCAACAGGGTCTGACGTAACAACTAGAGGTATTGGTCTTACACATAGATTCTAAACTAGTTGTATTTCATATTTAAAAACCTAACCTGAGAATTCAGGTTAGGTTTTTTTTTGATTAAACTAAAGTGTTTAAGATTGTAAGTGCCACACTTGATAATTCAGTGTGATGAGCAGCGCCCATAAATAATAACATTGGTATACTTAGAGCAGTATTTGTTCTAGAAGCTAAAAGAGCTGTCTTTTTAGCAGAAGCTATTTCGTCAGCTGTAGCTTCAACCATTCCCAAAACTTTTTGTTGATTTGGCCAGATTAAAACCCATACGTTAAACAGCATAATGGTTCCAAGCCAAGCTCCAGCACCAATAACTGAGCTATAACCACCTGCAAAAGTAAATGCAGCAACAAACTGTCCATTATGTCCTAGGTAAGCTGCGCCTGTAACCCAAGTTACAACAGCTCCCCATCTAAACCATAATAGAGCTAAAGGAGCTACATATTTACCAATAGCAGCAGGTCCTGGTTCTTTATCAGCTGTAGCCTTAGCCATAGCCGGTACTTGTACAAAATTAAAATAGTAAAGAAGACCTATCCAGGTAATTCCTGATAGATAATGCAACCATCTAATATAACCTTCTCCATTAATAGGGAAAGAACCATCAGCCAATATCATTGTAAATACTACAGCTAGAACAAAACCTAGAATTATAGTACCTTTGATTGATAATAAAGGATTCATATATACCTCATTTGTTGATTAAAATTATGTTAATGATAAATGAAGATGTGTTTTTAATCTATAGGAGATACTCTTAAAATGTGCGGGATATGCGGTGAATTTAGATTTAATAAAAGTCAATTTGATAATGTTAAATTAACAAAGTTGATGGACTCAATTGCGAGCCGTGGGAATGATTCAAAAGGTACCTACAAAGAAAAAAATATATTTCTTGGCCATCATAGATTATCAATAATTGATACCTCTGATAAATCTAATCAGCCAATGAAAATTAATGATTTAGTCATTATATTTAATGGCGTCATTTATAATTATAAAGAACTTAGAAAAAATCTCATTACAAAAGGTCATATTTTCAATTCTTCCGGAGACACAGAAGTCATTATACGCTTATATATTGAGTATGGGAGTGAATGTGTAAATTATCTAGATGGTGTTTTTTCATTTGCAATCTATGACACAAAAAAGAATAACTTGTTTCTAGCTAGGGACAGAATAGGAATAAAACCCCTCTATTATACTCTAGATAATAATGAGTTTAGATTTTCATCTTCAATGAATGGTCTCATAAATAAGAATGAAAAACCTCAAATTAATCCTATAGCACTTCACTATCAATTCACGCTTCACTCAGTAGTGCCTGCTCCCCATACAATAATAAGTGGTATACATAAATTAGAGCCAGGTCATACATTGAAAATTACACAATCTGGAGAATCTTATTTAAATAAATATTTTGATATTAATGAAGTTGAAATAAAGAATCATAAAGAACAAGAAATTACAGAGCATTCAACATATCTTCTCAAAAAAGCTGTAGAGAAAAGGCTTAATATAGCTGATGTACCAGTTGGTATTCTATTATCTGGGGGTCTGGACTCAAGTTTAATTACTGCGCTAGCAAAAAAATTCAAAGAACAAATAGATACATACTCCATTGGGTTTAATACTGTCAATGAAGAAGTGGGTAATGAATTTTATTATTCAGATTTAGTAGCAAAGGATTTTAAGACTTCACATGTTAAATATAAAATTAATGATGATGAGTTATTTAATAATCTAGATTTGGTTATATCTAACATGAGTGAACCTATGTTTAGTCAAGACTCATCAGCATTTTTTTTACTATCAAATAGAGTTTCCAAGAATAATAAAGTTGTTTTAAGCGGACAGGGTGCTGATGAAGTTTTTGGAGGGTATTTTTGGTATGAGCAAATTATGAATGAGAAAAGCTTAAATGAAATTGACACATTATCTAAGTATTATTTTGATAGATCATTTCATAATTATAAAAATATTGTAAATAATAAGTACGTTTATAGTAATTATGTTCATAATGATATAAGTAGAGCAATGAACGAAATGAGTCCTACTTTATCTACTTTAGATAAAGTATTTCGATTAGAGCTTTCAATGTTCATTATAGATGATCCTGTAAAACGTGTAGACAATATGACAATGTCACATGCATTAGAAGCAAGAGTTCCTTTTCTTGATATAGATTTAATTACTTATATGTTGTCTATTAAAGGATCTGATAAAATCAAGCATACAAGTAAATATTATCTAAAGAAATTATCTGAAAGTTTTCTAAAAAAAGAAATCATTTATAGAGATAAATTCTATTTCCCTGTGCCGCCACTTAAAATTATTGAAGGCAAGTTTTACCATTATTGTAAAAAAGTACTGAATACTGATGCAGCATTAAATCGAGATATATATAACAGAAAGTATATTGACAGGTTGCTTGATGAACCAAATACTAACTATACTAATTTAAATGGTAATGAACTTTGGCACTTTACCTTACTAGAAAGATGGTTACAACTTAATGTTGATGTGTAGCTACACTAGATATATAATTCAGAATTAACAAAGGAGAGATTATGTCAGCATTAGAGAGAATAAAGAAGCAGGTTGAAGAAAGCCCCGTTATAATTTATATGAAAGGGACACCTCAGATGCCAATGTGCGGATTTTCATCTAGGACTGTTGAAGCACTTAAAAGTTGTGGTAAAGAATTTTCATACGTAAACGTGATTCTTGACTCTGAAATCATGCAGGAACTTCCTAAGTTTGCTGACTGGCCAACATTCCCTCAGCTTTACATAAAAGGTGAACTAATAGGTGGTTGCGACATAACATTGGATTTGCATAAATCTGGTGAACTACAAAAAATGATAGACGAGGCTGTTTCTTAATCAGCCGGGCTATTTATAGCGTGTATTATTCCCCAATAATCAAAAATATTAATTTTTGAAATAGACTGAACATTCAATTTTGCATAAGCATTGAATTCAGAAAATGGGAAGTAAGGTCTCCATCCTAGATATTTACTTATGGGCATCAATCCTTTTTCTAAAAATTTTATTATTAAATTATCTGTATCAAAACTAAAATGGTTCACAAGATAAATATCTCCGTTTGGCTTACATACCCTCTTCATTTCTTTAATTAATAAGTCAGGATTTTGAGTTACTGAGACTACATACATTCCAACGACTTTATCAAAAGAGTTATCTTCAAAATCTAAATCTTCACCGTTCATCATCATGACTTTTTTGTTTTTAAGGTTAGATTTTTGTATATGGTTTTCAGCTTTTTTCAGCATATCAGGAGAAATGTCTATACCAACTACAGATGTTTCTTCCGGATAAAAGCTATATGATGTACCCGTACCAATGCCTATCTCAAGAACTCTATCCTTAGAGGTGCACTCCATCATGCTTACTAGTTTTTTCTGGCCAGGTCTAAATACCTTGCCAAACGTGTAATCATAAAAACTAGACACTCTTTTGTATGATTTAATTATAGACTTGTCGTCCAATATGCTATCCTTAAAAATAAATATACAGACCGAAATTATACCACTTTATGAATGGAATATTCACAATTTTCACAGATATAATGCTCTTCAAGAAAGGGCCTCAGGATCTTCCATCAAGTAAAAGTCTCCTGAATATACTCATAATTATAAATATCCTTATTAGTCTGATTCCTAATGATATTAACTATAACTTAGGGATAGCGGTAATAACTGCATTAATATATGTTGGTGCAAGCCTATTCTTTATTCAAACCATTCTTAGTGTAAAAGAAAACATGACCGCAAGTTCAGAATATAGAATACGCTATGTTCAGTCAGCTACAACAATATTGGGTATACATGCAGTTATAGGTTTTGTAACAAGTATTATTTTTCTATTAAGTGAGAATTCAGACTCAGTAATTTTTATAATACTCATTGCGACAGTGTACTCATGGCTTATTTATGGCCACGTATTTAAACATACTTTAGACTGCACAACCTTCATGGGTTTATCAATTTCATTTTTGTATAGTATGATAATTGGCTTTATGCTTATCATTGTTCTTTCCTTTCTTATATGAAGATTCATATTCTCGGGATTTGCGGAACGTTTATGTCTGGCATTGCTATCTTAGCAAAGAAGACAGGGCATACCGTTACAGGTTCCGATCGAACAGCTTATGATCCTATAAAGTCTGTTTTAGCTAGACACAATATAAAGGTGACTATAGGTCACAAAATTAAAGACATAAAAAATAAAGACTTGATAATTATAGGAAACGTAATGTCCAGAGGTAATCCTATTATTGAGTATATTCTAAAAAATGGATTAAGCTATACTTCAGGCCCGGAATGGCTAAGTAAAAATATATTAAAGAACAAACAAGTTATCGCTATTAGTGGTACCCATGGCAAAACGACTACAACTACGATGATTGCTCATATAATGACTAAGTTAAAATTAAATCCTAGTTACCTAATTGGTGGTGATCCATCGGGCACAATGAATTCTGTAAAATTAACTAAATCAAAATACTTTATAATAGAAGCAGATGAGTATGACACAGCATTCTTTGATAAAAGATCAAAGTTCATTCACTATAACCCTAATATACTAGTAATCAATAATATAGAATTTGATCATGCTGATATATTTAAAAATATTGATGATATTAAAAAATCATTCCATCATTTAATAAGACTTATTCCTTCTAATGGCAAAATAATATTCAACAGCAATGATAGAAACATAAAAGATTTACTCAAATTAGGATCGTGGTCAAAACTAATATCTATTAATACAAAAAAAACCATTGCGGATTATAATTTGGAAAAATCTAGCTGTTATAAATTAAAAATGAAAAATAAAATATATGCTTTGCCAGACAACTTAATTGGGCATCATAATTACATTAATGCTGTATTTTCATTAGCGGCTTGCAATCAAATCAGTAATAAAATTTCCAAACAAATTGAGAGCCTAAAATCATACAAAGGTGTCAAAAAAAGAATGGAATTCATAGATAAAATAAATAATATAGAAATATATGATGATTTTGCTCATCACCCTACTGCTATTAAAGCTGCCATTGATTCAATTAGAAATAGATATAAAAATAAAAAACTGCTGACGATATTTCTACCTAATTCAAATTCAATAAATCTAGGTGTGCACAATGATAGTTTATCGTCATCGCTAAAACATTCTAACTTTGTACTCGTAATAACCCATAATAAAAAGCTGCTAAAATATTTCAGTAATAACATTAAAATAAATGTTATTGAATATGAGTCACAAATAGGAGACTATCTGTCCAATGTAAGTAAGTTTGATAATATCTTGATATTGTCTAATAAGAATACAGAAAATGTTATTAAATATATAAAAAATGAATTACATCGATAAAAATAAGCTTAGAGAAATTTTAAGTAATGAAGAGTTTACAGTTACACAAAATAAAGGTACTGAACCGCCATTTTCAGGGAAATATTTGAATAATAAGAAATCCGGTGTCTACAGCTGTATATGCTGCAATTCTGATTTATTTTCATCAGAACACAAATATGAATCTCACTCAGGATGGCCAAGTTTTTTTGATATTATAGATTCGGAAAATTTAAAACTCATCGAAGATAAATCCCATGGTATGTCACGAATAGAAGTTACTTGTAATAAATGTGGGGCCCATCTTGGCCATGTATTTGATGATGGACCAAAACCAACGAATAAAAGATATTGTATCAATTCAGTATCATTAAGATTTAATAATGAAGAATAATTATATCAATACAGCTATTTTCCCTCTTAAAAGTATCATTTTACCTGGTGGACAATTCCCACTCAGAATATTTGAAAGAAGATACCTAGATATGGTTAAAGAATGTCTGAAAAAAAATATAGGTTTTGTAATCGCATTGACAAAGAAAGATGCGGAATATATCTCTTCAGTATATGAGTATGGATGTTATGTAGAGATAGTTGATTGGTCGCAATTAGATGGCGGATTGTTAGGTATTACAGTAGAGGGTAAGAAAATTGTAACGTTAAATAACTATAAACTTGATGAGTCAAATTTATTAAAAGGTGATGCAATAGATATTGATATTAGTATCGATTATTTAATACCACAGAAATATCAGATATTATCAAAGTTCTATAGAAAAATTTATCCAGAAATTAAAGCTTATATATTTCATAATAAATCAAAATATAATGATGCAAATTGGATTAGTTTTCGACTTATAGAATGCCTTCCAATTGAAATAAGTGACAAAGCTGATTTGATTTCTACACATGAGCCATTAGAAAGGTTAGAAAAAATTCTACATATTGTAAAAAGAATCTACCCTCAAGAACTTAACATACTTGATTAAGTTGTTGTTGCACCTGTATTTGCTTGACTCACTAATTTAGCATATTTCGTAAGTGCACCATTATGGGTTTGAGTAGTAAATTGTTTCAATTTTTTTCTACGAGATATTATCTCTTTATTACTGACAAGTAGATTTATTTCCTTTCTTAAAGAGCATATTTCAATACTATCACCATTTTTTATGATCGATAGAGGTCCACCTACAGCAGCTTCTGGAGCGATATGACCAACTACAAATCCATGGCTACCGCCAGAAAACCTTCCATCTGTAATAAGTGCAACATCATTGCCTAAGCCTTGTCCCATAATAGCTGAGGTAGGAGATAGCATTTCTCTCATTCCGGGACCTCCCACAGGGCCTTCATTTTTTATTACTATTACAGTGCCTTTTGAAATTTTACCGTTTAGGATATCTTTAAGACATTGTTCTTCAGAATTAAACACTCTTGCTTTTCCTTTAAAAGATGTGCCCTCTTTGCCGGAAATCTTTGCTACTGCACCATCTGGTGCAATATTTCCTCTGAGGATAATTAGATGTCCATCTTTCTTTATGGGTGCTTCTAATGGCATAATAATTTTTTGATTTTTTGGATATGGTTTTATTTCTTTTAAATTTTCAGAGAGTGATTTACCTGTAACTGTTAAACAATTACCATCCATAAGCTTTTTACTTATTAACATTTTCATTAATGGAGCAACACCACCAATGTTCACTAAATCTGCCATTGAATATCGTCCGCTTGGTTTTAAATCAGCTAATACTGGTGTTTTTCTACCTATTCTTTCAAAATCTTTAAGAGAAAGTTTTATTTTTGCTTCATTAGCAATAGCTAGAAGATGCAAAACTGCGTTAGTAGAACCTCCAAGAGCCATAACTATGGTTATTGCATTCTCTAGTGATTTTTTGGTTACTATGTCTCTTGGCTTAAGATCTTTTCTTATGCATTTCATTAGCGCGATGGATGCATTTTTTGTATCAGTTGATTTAGATTTTGAAATTGCAGTTTGAGCTGAACTATTTGTTAAGGATAATCCCATGGCTTCAATAGCACATGCCATAGTATTTGCAGTATACATTCCGCCGCAAGAGCCTGGACCTGGAATAGCTTTTTTTTCAATTTGCATAAGCTCTTTATCATTTAATTCACCATTTGCATTTTTACCTACAGCTTCAAATACAGATACAATATCAATTTTTTTATTTTGATGAATACCAGGAAGTATTGTACCTCCATAAACAAATATTGAAGGACGGTTCAGTCTCAGCATAGCCATTACACATGCGGGCATGTTCTTATCACAACCGCCAAAACTAATAAATCCATCTAAACCTTCTCCGCCAACCACTGCTTCAATTGAATCGGCAATAATTTCTCTTGAGACCAAGGAGTATCTCATGCCATCTGAACCCATAGAAATTCCATCTGAGACAGTTATTGTATTAAAATTAACTGCTTTCCCGCCGTTTTTATCAATTGTATTAGTAGCAACTTTTGCTAAATCATTAATATGCATATTACATGGTGTGACCATGCTCCATGTAGAAGCGATTCCAATTTGCGGTTTGTGGAAATCTTTATCCTTAAAACCTACTGCCCTAAGCATAGATCTGCTTGGAGCTCTATCCTTACCGTCTACTAGTTTTGAAGAATATTTTCTCATAATATTATTGTACCAGCTTACCAAATATTTTATATCTCCATCCTTTCATGAATCGTGCTTTATCATGAAAATGAGAAAAGAATTCTAAATCTCTCTTATTTGCTATTATAGTGGAATCAATCTTAAATTCATCTGAGACATAATTCAGTATTTCACTGTATTTATTTTCAAGTTCTTTATTCGGAGTGATATTCTTATTTTTATTGTGATTTTTATTTTTGAGAATATTTTTAATGATTTGAATTTCGCTATCTGAGAGCTGTTGTTTAATATTATATAAAATATCATCGGTCTTTTTGGTATTTGCCAACATAACTTTAATCACTAGTGAATCACTTAGTATCCATCTTTTAGGGACATTATATTTTATTGCTAACTGCTCTCTCCAACAAGCAATGTCTTTTAAGATTTTTAAATCATCTGTAGTAAAATATAAAGGATAGTTAATTTTTTCCCAAGCATCTTTTGTATTAAGAATTATATTTGATTTTTCAAGTTCTCGTTCTTGTTCTTCATTGAACCATGAAACCCTCTCCAGTTTAATCAATTCTTCTAAAAGAAATTTTTTTATTTGAATTAAATATCTTACATCATCTGCCGCATAATTAATTTTTTTATCACTTAAGGGTCTTTCTAACCAGTTAGTTCTCCAAGAACCTTCCTTTATATCGGAATCACAAATGATTTTTACTAATGATGAGTACCCTGGATTAGATTTTTCATATAAGAAATTTGAAGCAATTTGGGTATCAAATATATTTACAGGATAAGTGTGCGTAAAGGTATAAAGTGCTTCTATATCTTGCTTAGATGAATGGATGATTTTTATTAGATCTTTGTTACATACAAAGTCACCTACTAATTCTCTTTTTTTAATGGATAGTGGGTCTATAAGATATATTTCTCCATTGGGTAGGGAAATTTGTATTAGTGCGAGTATAGGTCGATATGTTGATTCTCTAATAAACTCAGTATCAAGACCGATTTCAGTGATATCATGCAGCTTGGATGAAAGAATTGATAATTTTTTATCTGAATCAACGAGAAAGTTTGTCATAATATTTAAGAGACTTAGATAATAACATAACTTTAGCGTTGATGTAGTAATGAAGAATAAATATATACTAGAGAATGCAAACTATATTGAATCACATAACTGTGAAGATAGGCCAGATTATTCAATTATCGATAGCATAATCATACATTGTATAAGTCTACCGGAGAATGAATATAACAATAATAATGTAATTAATTTGTTTACAAATAAACTTGATATTAATTTACATGATTCTTTTAAAGAATTAAAAAATACAAAAGTTTCATCTCATTTATTTATAAAAAGACATGGTGAGTTAATTCAGTTTGTACCTTTAGACAAAAAGGCTTGGCATGCAGGAAAGTCAGAATATATGAATAGAGAGAACTTTAATGATTTTTCCATAGGTATTGAAATGGAAGGTTCTGTAAATGATAGCTATACAGATGAACAATATTTAACGCTGAAAAATACTATTAATGAATTAAAGAAGTTATTTCCATCAATACAAGATAGTAATATACTTGGGCATAGTGATATAGCTCCTGGGCGAAAAACTGATCCAGGAAAATATTTTTTATGGGATAAAATTAAATAAATGTTTGCGTTATCAATAATTATTTTAGCTTTGACCATAGAATATTTTTATGATGATATAAAAAGGTTTAGGGACAATAGTATTATCATTAATATATTTACTTTATATCAGGATAAATTCAGCAACGTTAACTTCATTGAAAAAAATACTTATCTATCTTTCTTAATATTATTTCTACTCATAAGTATGATTATTATAACTTTCGTTAATGCGATATCTTCGGTTATTTTCTTTATTGTTTCAATATTGATAGTTTTGTATTGCCTAAGGACAAATCAGTATAATAGGGATATCGAAGAGCTTAAGATTAAATTAGAATTTAATAAGGATGAAATTGATAAAAGTCTGTTGTCTAAGTTATGTCCTAATCTAAAACAAACTCGAATAAAATCTAATTTAAATAATTTAATAATTCAGAATTTATTTTTCAATTCTATTGCGAATACTTTTAGTATTTTATTTTATTTCTTACTTATAGGTCCAGCAGCTATTCTTACTTATAGCGTATTACATACTATGATTTATTCAGATAAGTTTAAAATAACAGCAAAAGAGAGGCAGGAATTAAAAAAATATATGTACTTCATTGATTATATTCCAGTGCGACTAACTTCATATACATTCTCAGTCATAAGCAACTACGATAATGTTATTGAAAGAATAAATAATTTAAAATTATCAAATAATAATTACCTAAGTAATATAGAATTTATTAATCAAGTAGGGGGTTCAGTTTATGATAGTGAATTGAAGGAATCTGAACAAATAATACAAATTCAAAATATTTTAGCAAGGACATTAATAGCTTGGGTTAGCGCTATCACTCTACTTTCTATTGCTGGTATCCTTGTTTAATTTAGAGTAAAACTTAATTCCAATTTCTATATCAGGACGATTATTTTTATTTCTCCATATATTTGTGTCTCTCAGAGAATAAACGCAACCACAATACTCTTGCATGTAAAACTCTTCATTTTTAGATACATTGATCATGTTTTCTGAACCTTTATTCTTACGCCAATTAAAAGTCCAATAATCAATATTTTTAAAACTTGATGTAGCTCTTACTCCTGATTCATTAATTTGATTCATATTTTTCCATCTTGATATTCCAAGTGTACTTGAGATTAAACTGAAGTTATGACTATCGGCATACTGTGCTGTTTTATAAAATCTCATGTCAAAACATGTTGTACATCTTTTTCCTCTCTCTGGCTCCCACTCTTGTCCTTTTGTTAAGTCAAACCAGTTGTGTGTATCATAGTCATCATCTATGAATGGAATATTATGTTTCTTAGCAAACTCTAAGTTTTCCTCTTTTCTCAATAAATATTCTTTCTTAGGATGAATATTAGGGTTATAAAAATATATCGTATAATCTATATTTGACTCTTTTAATCTCAACATAATGTCTCCAGAACATGGAGCGCAACAGCTATGCAATAGAAGTTTAGAATGGCCATCAGGTAACTTAAGCTTGTTCATCATTACAAATTAAAAAAATCATATGTATTATTATATATCTCATTAGAAAGAGCTTTCTTATCTTTTTTTAGTATTTTAGATATTGCATCCATGATATATATTAAATTAGAAGGCTCATTATATTTTTTATTCGTTATGGGATAATCGAAAGGTAGTAAGTAAGGAGAATCTGTTTCTATCATAAGCTTGTCTGAAGGTATATACTTTATAATGTCATGTAAATGGTAACCTCTCTTTGGATCAGTTATCCATCCTGTTATTCCAATATAGCATCCTAAATCAAGATAATTTTCTAATTCTTGTTTGGAACCTGTAAAACAATGAACTACAACATTTTCAATTTTATGAATATATTCTTTAAGTAATATCAAAAAGTCATCATGGGCTTCTCTTTCATGTAAAAACATTGGGAGATTATTGTCGCAAGCAAGATCTAAATGTTTTCTAAAGCAATATATTTGATCAATAGGACTTGAGTAATTTCTTCTATAATCTAATCCACATTCTCCAATTGCTTTTACTTCAGGAAGATTACACATACTATCCATTTCATCATAATAATGATCTTTATAGTCTTTAGCATTATGAGGATGGAAACCTACTGTTGTATAAAACATATTTGGCTCTTTATGAATGAGTTTTATAGCTTCTTTCGTATCATTAATATGCGATGAGGTAATAATTATTTTTTCAACATTATTACTTCTGCTTTTTTGTATAATTGAATCTATGTTTTGGTAAAGCTTTTTATCGAGAAGGTTTGCGCCAATATCAATCAGCGGCAGAGAGTTGTTAGCCATTTATGTTTTTAATGACTGATGCGATAGTTTCACCAATTACAGATGGGTTTTTTGCTATTGTGATACCTGCAGCTTTAAGTATTTCCACTTTTTCTGCAGCTGATTCACCGCCGGCACTAACTATAGCTCCAGCATGACCCATTCTTTTGCCTTTAGGTGCAGTTAATCCAGCAATATATGCAACAACTGGTTTTGAAACATTAGCTTTAGCATATTCTGCTGCTTCTGCTTCTTGTGGCCCACCAATTTCACCGATCATAAGTATTACTTTTGTTTCATCATCTTTTTCAAATTTAGCTAGATGATCTTTAAAAGCACTTCCATTGATAGGATCGCCACCAATTCCAACGCTTGTTGAAATTCCAATACCTAAATCTTTCATTTGTTGAGCTGCTTCATATCCAAGTGTACCAGAACGTCCAATTACACCTACATTACCCTCTTTATAGATATGGCCAGGCATGATTCCAAGCATGCATTTACCCGGACTGATTACGCCAGCACAGTTTGGTCCAACCATAGTCATTCTGTCTTCAGGCTGATATCTTTTTAGATATCTTTTAACTTTAGTCATGTCATGTGTAGGTATGCCGTCTGTTATAGCTACAAGCGTTTTAATGCCAGCATCAGCAGCTTCCATTGCTGAATCAGCTGCAAAAGCAGGAGGTACAAAAAGGATGCTTGCATCAGCTCCTGTTTCTTCTACAGCTTCTCTAACTGTATTAAATACAGGGCGATCTAAATGTTTTTGTCCGCCTTTCCCTGGTGTAACACCGCCTACAACATTTGTTCCATACTCCATCATTTCTTCAGCATGGAATGTACCAATTTTTCCAGTAAAGCCCTGAATGATTATTTTAGATTCTTTAGTAATAAGAATTGCCATTTACTTATTCTCCAGGTCTTTTAGAGCTTTTACTGCTTTATTTGCGGCATCTTCAAGTGTTGATGCTTCTATGTATTCTATTTTACTATCTTTGAGTATTTTTATACCTTCATCAACATTGGTCCCTGCTAGTCTTATCACAAGTGGCTGTTCTATGTTGATTTGTGCAAGTGCATCTACAATTCCTTGTGCAACCCAATCACAGCGGTTAATTCCAGCGAATATATTAACTAATATTACTTTAACGTTTGAATCGCCTGATATTAGTTTAAAAGCTTTTACAAACTTTTCCGGAGTAGCGCCTCCACCAACATCTAAAAAGTTAGCAGGTTGACCGCCAGCGAGTTGTATCATATCCATAGATGCCATAGCTAGTCCAGCACCGTTGATAATATTACCTATATCTCCATCAAGTGGAATATAATTTAAACCTTGTTCTGCAGCATATGTTTCTTTCGGATCTTCTTGTGTTTCATCTTTTAGTTCTAAAAGATTTGAATTTCTAAATAGAGCATTGTCATCAATTGTCATTTTACAATCTAAAGCAAGGATTTGATCATCGCCTGTTAGAACTAAAGGATTGATTTCTGCCATCGTTGCCTCAGAAGAACAAAAAGCTTGATATGTTCCTAATATAGCTTGTGCACATCTATTAATGGCTTTGCCTTCTAGACCTAAACCAAAAGCAATTTCTCTGGCTTGAAAAGCTTGGAGGCCCACTGCAGCTTCAACTTTTGTTTTTACTATAGATTCTGGTTTTTCTTCAGCAATTTCTTCTATGCTCATGCCGCCTTCTGATGAAGCAATAACCATTATACTCTCTGAGCTTCTATCGAATACTAATCCTAAATAGAATTCTTTTTTGATGTCTGTCCCTTCTTCTATATAAACCTTATGAACAGTTTTACCCTCTGGGCCTGTTTGATGTGTTACTAAAGTTTTTCCAAGAAGCTTATTTGTTGCATCAGATACATCTTGTTCGTTTTTACACACAATAATTCCGCCAGCTTTTCCTCTGGCACCTGAGTGTATTTGAGCTTTTACAACCCACAAATCGCCGCCTAATTCTTTTGCACTACTTTGAGCTGCTTCAGCACTATCAGCTACAAGTCCTTTTGGGATGGGTACATTAAATTTAGATAGTATTTGTTTAGCTTGGTACTCGTGTATATTCATTATTATTTTTTAGATTGAATTAAATTATCTATGTTGACGATATTTTCAGCCATACGCTCAGATGCTGCATCAATCATTCTACCATCTAATTGAGCTGCTCCTCTTCCTTCAGCGGCTGCTTTTGCAAGTTCTTCAATAATTCTTTTTGCTTTATCTACCTCTGACTCAGGCGGAGAAAAAACATCGTTTGCATGTTCAATTTGTGATGGGTGAATTGCCCACTTGCCTTCAATACCAATTGCTGCTCCACGTTTTGCAGCTTTAATGTATCCATCAGGATCTTGAATATCGCCAAAAGGTCCATCAATAGGTCTTAAACCAAATGCTCTACATGTTGCAACTAGCTTAGATAAACCATGATGCCACTGATCTCCAGGATAATCTGGATTTAGACCACCTATTACAACTGTTCTAGCTCGAAGACTTGCTGCAAAATCTGCAACACCAAAATGGAGAGCTTCTAATCTATCAGAAGATTTTGCTATCTCCTCAATATTAACCATTCCAAGAGCACTTTCTATCAAACACTCTAATCCTACTCTATTCTCTAATTCTCTTTCTTGCTCTATCTGAGTTACCATGCAATCAACCATATAAACGTCGTCTCTGACTCCAACTTTAGGTATCAATAGAGTGTCTATGTATTCTCCAGCCTGCATCATCAGCTCAACAACGTCTCTGTACATGTAGTGTGTATCTAGACCATTGATGCGTACTGATATAGTTTTTCCGTGACCTCTCCAGTCTAATTCTTTAAGCGCTCTAATTACATTTTCTCTTGCTGAAATTTTATCATTTGGTGATACAGCATCCTCAAGATCTAAGAAAATATAATCTGCACTAGAATTAAGTGCTTTTTCAAACATTTTAGGTGATGAACCAGGAACTGCTAGTTCACTTCTTTGTAGTCTGGTTTTTGCGCTTTTGTATGATGTATGACTCATAAATTTTATTTCAAATTTTGACTTGATATACCCCTGTATATTCGCTATAACTCGATAAGTTTTGGAGAAGTATATATTATAATTTTGCAATATGCAAAACACATAAGCCTAAATAAATGACTAAATACGCACTTGAAATAAACCAACTTAATAAAACATACAGAAATGGTGTTACCGCTTTAAAAAATATTAATTTAAACGTTGAAGATGGCGACATATTTGCCTTTCTTGGTCCTAATGGAGCAGGAAAATCTACTGTTATAGGCATAATTACGACACTTGTGAATATTACGTCTGGAAGTGTACAAGTTTACGGAAAAGACATAGCTAAGTATCCTGAGTTCACAAAACATATGATTGGGGTAGTTCCACAAGAATATAATTTGAACCAATTCATACCTATAATCGAAACAATGATTAACATTGGTGGATACTTTGGGTTATCAAAAAAACAGGCATTAAAAAGAACACAAGAGTTATTTGAGGACTTGGGTATTTGGCATAAAAGAGAGTCGACACCAAGGGAATTATCTGGTGGGATGAAAAGAAGACTAATGATTGCTAGAGCTCTTATTCATAACCCGAAACTACTTATACTAGACGAGCCAACTGCTGGAGTAGATACAGAATTGCGATTGACAATGTGGGATTTTTTTAAAAAAATAAATAATGATGGCGTTACAATCCTTTTAACAACACACTACTTAGAGGAAGCAGAACGATTATGCAAGAACCTTGCAATTATTCATCATGGTGAAGTAGTAAAGCGTTCTCCGATGTCGGATGTAATATCATCAACTAGAAAACATACTTATATTATAAGAGCGGACTCAAAAATTAGGGATAAAAATATATTTAAGGATAATATTCAGATTCTTGATGATAAAACATGTGAACTAACAGTTGATAATAAAATATCAATAACAGAAATAATTAACCGCTTTAATGATAATAATATTAAAGTTATTGATATTTTAAGTAAAAGAAATAAGCTTGAGGAGCTTTTCATAGAACTTACCCAAACAAAATGAATAATTTATATCTAGTACAACTTCTAACTATATTTAAAAAAGAATTTGCTCGTTGGTCAAGAATTTGGATTCAAACCATACTACCCTCTGTAATAACAATGTTTTTATATATTACAATATTTGGAAATTTTATTGGAGAACGTATAGGAGAAATTAGTGGCCTACCCTACATACATTTCATTATTCCTGGTTTGGTAGTCATGCCTATTATTTCAAATTCATACATGAATGTAGTAGGTTCATTTTATAGCGGAAGATTTCAAAAAAGTATTGAAGAATTATTTGTTTCGCCACTCTCGAGTCATGTAATTTTAATCGGATATGTTCTTGGTGGTGTATCTCGAGCATTTGTAGTTGGGTTTGTTGTATATATTGTATCATTAAGCTTTACTACCATCCCTATTCACAATGTAGCGCTAGCTTTATTTTTAACCCTATTAATAAGTTTTTTATTCTCAATTCTAGGATTTATAAATGCAGTGTATGCTAAAAGTTTTGATGATATCAATATAATTCCTACTTTCGTTCTTACACCTCTTACTTATTTAGGAGGAACATTTTATTCTATATACAATCTCCCAGAAGTATGGCAAACAGTTTCTATTTTCAATCCAATTGCATATATGGTAAGTGCTTATCGATACGCGTTCATTGGCGTTGAAGAAATGAATACTTATACTGCTATATTAATGATGTTTATTTTAATATTTGTATTGTATTCTTTAGCTATATATTTACTCAATAAAGGTATTGGTGTAAAAAATTAACTCTCACGAGGTTGGGAAAGTCAGTGAATACATAATCTGACACTGCCCCCGCAACGGTGAACAACAGTCCGAATGCCAACGAGGTGAGACCAACATTAGCGGTGGTGCTATGAAAATTATCCTAATCATATAAAAAATATAAACTATTACTTTTTGAGAATTACTGTTATGTATCATGCATAACTGTGGTACCCGCATGTAATAATTAATAACTTTCATAAATGATGTTTCAACATATCCATAAGAGTTGTTGCATCTGAATGCAGAGAATATTTACATCAGTCCATACAGAAAGAATAGTCTTAAAAAAATTTAAAATTAATTAACTTATTAATAGGAATAATATGAACTTTAAAAAAATTTTAATATTGAATATATTACTGACATCTTTTACGTTCTCGAATGCAAGTGAAACTCTAAATCCAATTGTAGTAAGTAATTCTATCTCACCGATAGACCTTCACTCCTCTCCTGCATCAATGGAGGTTTTCACTGCTTTAGATATTGAAGAAAGAGGTTTTGCAAACTTACAAGAACTATTGGGATCAATCAGCTCTATAAATATAAGTAGTACAGGTGGAGTTGGACAATTGACTTCTGTTTTCACCAGAGGTACTGAAAGTAATCATACAAAAATTATATTAGATGGTGTTGAACTTAATCCAGGTACACTTGGCCTCGCACCAATCCAAAACATTTCAATTAATTCCATTGATAAAGTAGAAATTATAAAAGGTTCCGCGTCTGCTCTTCATGGAGCAAATACTATTGGTGGGATTATTAATATTAAAACAAAGGAAAATTCAAATTCTATTTCAATTTCATCGGGGTCATGGTCAACTAATACAGCATCATTCACAAATAGTTTTGATAGAAATGGATTAAAAATAAATATTAATGCTAATAGTAATGAGTCCAAATCAATACCCGCTAAAGTCATGTCTTCACGAAGGCACTCTTATAATACCGAAAATATAGCGATAGGGTTAAGCAAGGAATTAAATGATTATATGTTTACATCTAGATTATATAGTTCTAGAGGGAATACTCAGTATGATAACTACAATAGCTCAGTTGTACTTAATCAAGATCATGATGATTACTTCTATACTTTAGGACTTAAAAAGTTTGTTAATAATGATATTTTTGAAATGGTTTATAAAGGCTCACAAAATAGAATCATTCAAGCCGCAACTGGTGCTACTGATTTTACAGATACTCTCAGAGATATATATGACTTCTCTTATACAAGTGTAGGAGTTAGCCTAGTACATAAGGCTGGAGTAATTTATACAAAAGAACATATGAGTGAACTCTCATATGGTAGTCGCTTCACGGTTCAAACAAATAATAAAGAATATTATTATCAAAGTGAGTTATCACACGAATCCTATCTTATTAATTATGGAGCGAGACATATTGATCATTCCCAATTTGGGCATTTTACAACTGGAAATTTTGGACTCTCTATTTTGTCTGAAAATGATGTATATTCTTTTAATATTACGAGGTCTTTAAGGCCTGCAGATGCAACAGATTTATACTCAGAGTGGAGTGGTATTCCTACGCTTGAACCTGAAGAATCATTTTCTTATGAGTTTGGTGTAAAGAGTTATGTTAATGAGAATACTTTTATTCGTGGCACTGCATTTAAAACAACAATTAAAAACTTAATTGAAGCAGATAGCCTTTCCCAAGTATACATATCAGATTCTGAGGTAACTGGATTAGAGCTTAGATTTCAGTCAATACTAAATCTAATTGAGTATGATATTAGTTACACATACATGGTGCCAAAAGATACAAAAAATAATCAGCCTCTTACAAATCGAAGTAAACATAAACTTAATGCTGATTTAATATATACTATTAATCCAAGCAGTACCTTACGGGTAAACATTTTGGCAGAAGGAACAAAAAAAGCTTCACCATACAGCGATATTAATTTAGGTTCGTATTATATTGCTAATTTAAACTATAAATATAATTTTGATCACAGTTCTATCAATTTTAGTATGAAAAATATTTTTGATAGACCATATAGGACCTCTCATAATTTTAATACTCTTGATAGATCGTTCTTTGCTACCTATTCGTTTAATTATTGATATTATATAACCAGATAATGAAAAAAATATCATATATAAGTTTATCTGTATTAGTGATACTCCTAGCAAGTAAGTTATCTTCTAGTTTTACAAATATATCGCCTTTTATTGCGACTATTATATTTTCAGTTTATTTATTAAAAGATAAATATCATTTGTTATATATGATTTTTATCTCACAAGCTCTATCCGATATAATTTATGGAACTCATATATCAAATATATTTGTGTACCTCTCATATGCTCTTATTGTTTTATTTTTATATAGTTATAAAAAAGAAATCAATCTATTTAATAGCTTAATTTCTTCTTTATATGTCAATGGAATCTTTTTTACAGTTAGTAACTTAGGCCATTATGTTTTCTTTAGTGACTCTTACACAATTACGGCACTACTTATGAGTTACGCTAAAGCTGTTCCTTTAGGATGGAACCTGATGCTTTCAACTGTTTTATTTATATGTATTTATCACGTATTACTAGCCGTTAATAAAAAGCGGCTAGTAAAAGCATAGTCTAGATAAAAGACAATTAGAACTTAAGTTGTCCGCCTGTTTTATATTCAGTAACACGTGTCTCAAAAAAATTCTTTTCTTTATTTAAGTCCATCATTTCCGACATCCATTCAAATGGATTAGTTGCTCCAGGATATTGATGCGGTAACCCAATGCGTTGAAATCTTCTGTTCGCAATGAACTTTATATACTCTTCAAACTGATTTGCATCCATACCGAGCATCGGCTTAGGCATAGTATCTCTTCCGTATTGAATTTCTAAATCAACACCTGTTTTAATAAGATCAATCATGTCTTGTTGAAAAGATTCTGTCCATAGATTAGGATTTTCATTCTTGATTTGATTTATGACATCCATACCAAAATTCATATGCATGGATTCATCTCTTAGTATGTATTGAAATTGTTGTGAAACTCCAGTCAGTAGATTTCTTCTACCTAAAGATAGAATTTGTGTAAATCCAACGTAGAAGAATATCCCTTCAAATACAACATAGAATGCTATTAAATCTCTGAGAAGTCTTTGATCATCATCAGGCGTTCCTGTTTTAAATGTAGGATCTCCAAGACTTTGTGTAAAAGGAAGTGCCCACTCAGCTTTTGTTGCTACTGCTGGTAACTCTCTGTACATATTAAATATTCTTGCTTCATCTAAACCTAGAGATTGAACGCAATATTGATAAGCATGTGTATGAATTGCTTCTTCAAACGCTTGTCGTAACAAGTACTGTCTACATTCAGGGTTAGTAATGTGTTTATATACAGCTAAAACTAGATTATTAGCTACAAGCGAATCAGCTGTTGAAAAAAAACCAAGGTTTCTCTCGACCATTTCTCTTTCTTCTGGTCGAAGTGCATTTGGGTCATTCCAGCATTTAATATCATCATGCATTGGAATTTCTTCAGGCATCCAATGGTTTGCAGAACCATCAAGATACTTTTGCCATGCCCATTCATATTTAAACGGTACTAGTTGATTTAAATCAGCTCTACAGTTGATAATTGCTTTATCATCAACCTGGATTCTTGCTGCGCCTTGTTCAATATCTTCCATCCCTGTAGATCCAACCCCATTATCTTTTGAAGTAGGAAAGTTCTCCACATCTGCAGATGCTTGGGAAGAATCTGTGCTTATTTTAGGTGCTACCTTTTTTTCAGGCACTATATCAGGTTTACTAAGTGCATCATTGATTGGGTCATCCCAGTTATACATTTTTATCTCCTTCTAATTTTGTATCAGAATTTTTTGTTACTGATGATCTTTCTTTTTCTAGTTTATTTAGTTTTATAATTACAAATACCACTGCTATAACCGCCATGGTATAAATCATATAATCTGGTATGTACAAGCTCATTATTGACAAGCCTCGCATTCTGGATCATCAATCAAACACTGTTTAACTTCACTTGATCCTGATTGAACAGCATTCAGGTTAGATCCTGTATTATCAGATGTACTTTTTTCTACATGTGTTGCTCCTAGTGAGCGTAAATAATAAGTAGTTTTTAAACCTCTTATCCACGCAAGCTTGTAAGCACTATCAAGTTTCTTACCATCTGAATCAGGTATATATAAGTTCAACGATTGTGATTGATCTATCCATTTCTGTCTCCTTGCAGCAGCTTCTACCAACCATCGAGTATCTATTTCAAAGCATGTCGAGTAGATAGATTTCAAATCATCTGGCACTCGGTTGATAGGTTGTAGCTGTCCATCAAAATACTTCAGATCTTTTATCATTACCTCGTCCCATAAATCTCTTTCTTTTAAATCTCTAATTAAGTAAGGATTGATTACTGTAAATTCCCCGGACAAGTTAGATTTAACATAAAGATTTTGATATGTGGGTTCTATTGATTGTGAAACGCCACAAATATTTGATATTGTTGCAGTTGGTGCAATCGCAAGAGTGTTAGAATTACGGATACCGTTTTTCATTATTTTTTCTCTCAGGTCATCCCACTTAAGAGTTTCATTAAGATTGACGTCTAAATATTTTCCACGTATCTCTTTTAAGTTTTTCAGGCTGTCTATTGGGAGAATGCCCTGGCTCCATAATGAACCATCGAATGTTTCATAAGCGCCTCTTTCTTTTGCAAGTTCCATAGATGCTTCAATTGCAAAGTAACTGACATATTCCATACTTTTATCTGCAAACTCGACCGCTTCTTCAGATTCATATGGAACTCTAATTTTATAGAGAGCGTCTTGGAAGCCCATAATACCGAGGCCCACAGGTCGATGTTTTAGATTAGAGTTTTTTGCCTTGTCTACACTGTAATAATTATACTCGATTACATTATCAAGCATTCTCATAGCAGTCGTAATTGTCTTCTTAAGTTTTTTAGTATCAATTTTACCTGCGTCTGTTATGTGAGCTGCAAGATTGACAGACCCAAGATTACAGACAGCAATTTCATCTTTGGATGTGTTAAGAGTGATTTCAGTACACAAGTTTGATGAATGAACAACGCCTTTATGTTGTTGAGGTGATCTAATATTGCAAGGATCTTTAAAAGTAATCCATGGATGACCTGTTTCAAAAAGCATGCTGAGTATTTTTCGCCAGATATCTACAGCATTTACAGTTTTAAAATTCTTAATGCCTCCAGATTTAGCAAGCTCTTCATATTCTGTATATTTTTCCTCAAATTCTAATCCATAAAGATCATGTAAGTCAGGTGTATCTGAAGGAGAAAAAAGTGTCCATTCTTCATTAGCATGTACCCTTTTCATGAATAAATCAGGAATCCAGTTGGCAGTGTTCATGTCATGAGTTCTTCTTCTCTCATCACCTGTGTTTTTTCTCAGTTCAAGAAATTGTTCAATATCTAAGTGCCAAGTTTCTAGATATGCGCACATAGCGCCTTTTCTTTTTCCTCCTTGGTTAACTGCTACTGCAGTATCATTAGCGACTTTAAGAAAAGGAATAACACCTTGGCTTTTGCCATTTGTCCCTTTGATGTATGAACCTAGAGCTCTTACTTGTGACCAATCGTTACCTAAGCCTCCAGCAAACTTAGATAGCATTGCGTCATCACTTATGCCCTCAAATATTCCACGTAGATCATCAGGCAAAGTTGATAGATAGCAAGATGATAGCTGTGGCTTTAAGGTAGCTGAATTAAATAATGTTGGAGTACTAGACATAAAATCAAATGAAGAGAGTAATTTATAAAACTCAATCGATTTTGACTCTCTATCCTCTTCATTAATTGCAAGACCCATTGCTACTCTCATAAAGAACGCCTGTGGCAATTCAAATCTTACTTCATTGTGATGGATGAAGTATCTATCATATAAAGTTTGTAAACCTAAATATGTGAATTGCATGTCTCTTGAAAGTTCAATATTTTTTGCAAGCAATTCTAAGTCATAATTTAATAGTTCTGGATCTAAATGTTTTAGTTCTACCCCTTTTTTGATATAACTATTGAAGTAACTAGGATAGCTTTTTTCCATTGAGCTAATACTTAAGTCTTCAGAACTTAAACCTAGAAAGGTGTATGCTTCGTCTGCCATGCTGTTTGATAAGAGTCTGGCTAACACATATGAGTAATTTGGATCTTTTTCTATTAACGGTCTGACTGATATTAAAATAGAATCTGATAGATCAGACTTTTTGATTCCGTCATAAATATTTTTATCGATTGTATCGAATATTAAATCTGCAGAAACATCTTCGATATTTAAACAGCTTTCTGCAATTAATGTTTTTAATTTTTTATAATCTATTGGAACAATTGAACCATCGTCAAGCTGCATATTCTTGGATATTGGCATATCTTCTGTTTGCTCAACCCCAAGTTTTCTTGCTTTAGATCTATCTTCTCGATAGATAACGTATGCTCTAGCTACATCTTGATAGCCTGCTCTCATTATTGCTAGTTCAACTTGATCTTGAATATCTTCAATATGAATTACACCACCATTTGGAAATCTCCTTTTAATTGTGTTGTCCACTTTATCTGTTAGGTTCTCTACTTCTGTATGAATTCTAGATGATGCAGCTGCACTGCTTCCTTCAACACTTAAAAATGCTTTAGTCATAGCAACGATGATTTTATGAGGATCATAGGCGGTAACTTTACCGTTTCTTCTCATTACACGGTAGCGACCGGGTACCGGTTCGACTTGTGCACTGTCGCTAACTACTGGTTCGTTAATAGGCGATTCTATATTTATTTTTTCACTTTTTTCTGACATTTTTTCTCTCTGGTTTGAGATGTTATGACGTGAATTATACCACTAAATATTGTGGTATGAAATTACTAAAAACACTATATATTGTGTTTAAGTTTGTTATTTAGTTGTGGATAACTTGTGAAAACGTTGAATTTACTTGTATATAAGATTATTGAAATATACTGATAATCACATGAGAAAAGTTGCAATTCCCAGTAATGAAACAAAACCCACGACATCAGTTATCGTTGTCAAAATTACACCGCCAGCAAGCGCTGGATCAATGTTTAGTCTTTCAAGAATGAGAGGTAGACTTACACCGCTTATCGCGCCAACGATTAGATTGATCATCAATGCTGCGGCAATCACACCTCCTAGGAATATACTGTCAAACCACAAATAAACAATACCGGCTACAACAACTGACCAAATAATTCCATTCAATAATCCAATAGCAGATTCTTTATAAACTAGTAACTTGGAGTTTGTTGCTCCAATTTGATCTAATGCTTGAGCTCTTATTACAAGAGCAAGACTTTGGCTTCCTGCTATGCCGCCCATGCTAGCAACGATAGGCATCAATATGGCTAATGCAACAATTTTTTCAATCGTTGCTTCGAAAATTCCAATAGCTGCTGCTGCTAAAAGCGCAGTAAGGAAGTTTGCTCCAAGCCATAACGTTCTTCTTTTAGTACTTTGTATTACTGTTGCAAATATATCATCGTCTTTTTTAAGGCCGGCCATATTTAAAACACTTTCATCAACCTCCTCTCTAATAACATCGACAACATCATCTACGGTAATTCTTCCTAACAAGAAACCTTGTTTATCTACAACCGCAGCAGATACTAAATCAGCATTTTCAAATCGTCTTGAGACTTCATGCTCTCCTAAATCAGGATCAATAGGGTCATCATCTTTTTTCATGATTTGGAAAACATAAGTAGAGGGTTCAGACACTAATACATCTTTTAAAGAAACAAATCCGTGATACATGTTTATTCTGTCAGTTACAAATATTTTATCTGTTTGATCAGGCAAGCTTTTCATTCGTCTCAAATATTTTAGTAGAACATCAACAGTAACATTACTCCTTGTAGTAATTGTGTCCGTGTTCATGAGCCCACCTGCAGTTCCATCTTCAAAAGATAAAACTTTTTGGAGTCTTTCCTGGTTTTGTTTGGTAAGACTCTTTATAGCTTTTTTGGTTAACCCTTTTGGAAGAGACTGAATAATATCTGCAAGATCATCAGTATCAAGCTTCTCTGCAATTTTAGCTAAGCCCTCAGTTCCATCTCGATCAATAAGTTCATCAATTAAATTTTCTCGAACTTCGTCATTAAGTTCGGCGAGTGTCTCACCTTTATTCTCATCAGTAACTAATGTCCATAAAAGATCCCTTCTGTTACGAGGTGTACTTTCTATGACATCAGCTATCTCAGATGGATATAGAGAATTAAGAAGATTTTTTGCTTTGATAACTGCACCGCTATCAAGAACTTCGGAAAGTTGATCAAAAGTGACAGTATTATCTTTATTAATGCTTTCTGCAGGCATTGGTCTGACCTCTCTTGATTTTATTTATTTTTTACATATTCCTGAGGTAAAGATAACACAAAAGACCCTACTTTGGTAAGTAAGGTCTGTATATATATATGATTTAGATGAAAAATCTTAAAAAGCAATAACCAACTGATTATTGCTTATATAATTTAGCTGTGTGTTTTATTTACTAAAATTCCCATTTAGTCTTAATTTCAATCTTGTGTGAATTTTTAGCATTATGATTCTCTAGCCCTTCCCACTTTCCTTTCCAAGAAAATGTATCTGTAATTTTTTTGCTGAACCCAAACTCATATGATTTACCAGCAACTCCATCTAAGATATCTTTTCCATGACTAACAGATTCTGCTGCACCAATTTCACCATATAGCTTTAAGCCACCTTCTGTTTTCCAAGAATGTCCAAATCTTATATGATTGATAGTACTGCTGTAATCTGTGTCTTTCATTTTAAATTCATGTTTAGACATCAAATACGGACCTGCGTGTATAGTATTTGTAATAATAAAGAATAGAGACAGTATTAATATTTTTTTCATTAGTTTCTCCCTGTATTTAAGTATATTGTAAGAATAAGATATTTATATAATAATTTCATATTTTCTCTTTGTTTAATAACGTTTAAATGTTCAAAATTATTTATTAAGAACAAGATTATCTTACAATGTGAAACTACATACTTTTGATAAAGTTATATGAAATATTTGTTATTGAAATGTTTCAGTTCTGTGAATCTAGAGAGTATCCAGATGATCTGATTGTTCTGATTACTTTACATTCATCAGTGATGCTCAAGGCTTTTCTCAGTCTCCTTATGTGTACATCAATAGTTCTGTCCGTTACATAAACGTTCGTACCCCAAACAGAATCAAGAATTTGTTGTCTTGAAAATACTCTTCCTGGTTTTTTCATTAAGAATTCTAAAATACTATACTCTCTTGGTCCGAGCTTTGCCTCTTTGTTACAACAATAAACTCTATGCGTATCCATATTCATTTTAATATTTTCAAATTCTAAAATGTTTTCTTTATGCTTATTTTTGCTTCTTCTAAGTAAAGCATTAATTCTTGCAATTAGTTCTTTAGGGCTAAATGGCTTTATCAAGTAATCATCACATCCTATATTTAACCCTGAGATTAAATCTGTTTCTTCGCTTTTTGCTGTTAGCATAATAATCGGTATCTCAGACAGAGTTTCATTATTCCTGATAAATTTACAAACCTCTAAACCGGATTGATCTGGAAGCATCCAATCAAGTAAAACTAAATCTGGTTTAACGTCCTGTATGTCAATCATGCTTTGATAGGCTGTCGCAGCATGGAAGAAATCAAACCCTGCAGATTTGATATTATATTCTAATAGTGAGACCAATGATTCTTCGTCCTCGACAGAGAAGATTCTAGCTGTCATTTATTACTGCCCTCTAGGCTTTTCTCTATGGACTGGCTAGGTTTTTGTTTCGTTGATATATCCTCGCCTGTTACAATAAAATGAATCTCTTCGGCAATATTACAAATATGATCACCTGCTCGCTCAAGAGTTTTAATCGCAAAAAGTAATTTTGTATAAGTTAGCAACTTCAATTTTGGAACTTTATCTTTTATTTGGTCAACAATAATGTCATAAACAAGATTATATTTTTCATCAATCATAACGTCGTTATTTCTCACATTTTCTGCTTTCTTAATATCCTTAGATAAGTAAGCATCAATTACATCTTTCATTTGAGTTTGGACTAACGTCACCAATCGGAGTATGTCATTTTTAATGTTTGTATCTGGAATTGTTTCAAGTGCAGCAACCCTCATAGCAATGTTTTTTGCGTAGTCTCCTAAGCGTTCTAAATCAGTAGATATCCTAAGAGCGGTAAGCGTTGCCCTTAAATCAATAGCTATTGGGGCTCTTAATGTTATGATTGTTATTACCGCATCACGTATTTCTGCGTCATACTGATCTAGTCTTGGCTCGTTATCAAGAATATCCTCGATAGTAGCAGGTGAAGCTGTATCTATCACATGGTATAGAAGCTTAAATTGCTCTTCAACTAACGTTGCCATTTGAGTAGTTAGCTGCTTGATATTCTCAATGTCATCATCGAAAGATTTAACTATATGGTCTTTATATTCACTCATGTTTTACCTAAATTATACATTAATTAAATTCAAATAATTACCCGATCCTACCTGTTATGTAGTCTTGAGTTTTTTGGTGTTGAGGATTAGAAAAAATATTTTTAGTAAAGCCTGTTTCAACAAGCTCGCCCATATGCATATAGGCAGTTCTATCCGATACTCTCGCAGCTTGCTGCATCGAGTGCGTAACAATAACAATTGTATATTTCTTTTTGAGTTCCTCAATCAATTCCTCTATTCGCGCAGTAGCAATTGGATCTAAAGCAGAACATGGTTCATCCATTAATATTATTTCTGGATTTACAGCTAATGCTCTAGCAATACACAATCTTTGTTGCTGTCCTCCGGATAATCCTGTTCCTGCTTCAAATAATCTATTTTTAACCTCTTCATATAAGCCTGCTCTTGATAATGATTTAATAACAATAGAATCTAGTTCATCTTTAGACTGAGCCATGCCATGTAATTTCGGTCCATAAGCAACGTTGTCATAAATTGATTTCGGAAAAGGATTCGGCTTTTGAAAAACCATTCCTACTTTAGATCTAAGAAGAACAGGATCTTGATCAGAAGTATTAATATTCACACCATCGATGATTACTTGTCCATCCATAGAACATATGTCGATTAAATCATTCATTCTATTAAGACATTTTAATAATGTTGATTTTCCACATCCTGAAGGTCCAATTAATGAAGTCACTTCTTTTTCCATTATATTTAGGTTCACATCAAAAAGTGCTTGTTTTTGCGCATAAAAAACATTTAAATTTTTTATAGATATTTTTAATTTCTCGCTCATATTATTACCATTTTTTCTCAAGTTTATTTCTTAAGTATATTGCAGCTAAATTTAATATTATTAAAAAAAGAAGTAAAACAATTATTGCTGCGGATGTTCGCTCGACAAATGCTCTCTCTGGGCTATCTGCCCACAGATATATTTGTACTGGTAAAGCTGTAGAAGGATCAAGCGGAGTACCAGGAACGTCAACAACAAAAGCTACCATACCAATCATTAGAAGCGGAGCAGTTTCACCTAGTGCCCTAGCTATACCAATTATAGTGCCTGTCATTATACCTGGCATTGATAATGGTAAAGTGAAATTTAGTAGTGTTTGAATTTTACTTGCACCCAGCCCTATTGAAGCTTCCTCTATAGATGGAGGTACTGATTTAATTGAAGATCTTGCTGCTATTACAATTGTTGGTAATGTCATCACAGCTAACGTCAATCCTCCAACTAGTGGTGCTGATCGAGGAAGAGAAAAAAAGTTTAAGAATATAGCTAAACCAAGAAGGCCAAAAACAATAGATGGGACAGCTGCTAAGTTATTTATATTGGTTTCAATGATATCTGAAAATTTATTTCGTGGCGCGATCTTTTCCATGTACAAAGCTGATAAAACTCCAAGTGGGAAGGAAACTATAAAAGCTATTAAAATTGCATAAAATGAACCAACAACTGCTCCTCTAATACCAGCCGTTTCAGGTTCTCTGCTATCTGCAGAAGATAATAAATATTTGTTTGATTTTAATTTAATGAGATTTTGCTCATTTAATAAATCGACATATTTCATTCTTTTTGAATCAATTCTTCCAGCTTCGTTTCCTTGTCTTTCTACAGTGCCTTTTATATACATATCTAAATCGCCATGAGCTAAAAACCAGTGGTAGCCATTTATCTTGCTAAAATCTGATTGATTTAGTAAATCCTCAAATTCATATACCGCACCCTTACTAAACAGAGATAGAACTGCTCTTCTCTCATTTCTTGAGTTTATATCAGGAAACATGTTTAAAACTTGTTTTTTAAATTCTTTTCTTGGATTAATCTCATTAAGATTAAGAGTTGCGGGTATTTCAATTTTAACTCCAATATAGCTTGCCTTAAACGCACTAATGCCGCTTGAGAAAATGTTAAAAAGTAAAACAAAAAGGAATGAAATTGCAATAAGCACTGCAGTTATTCCATATACTTTGAATCTTTTTTCTGCTTTGTTTCTTTTTGCTAAATTAATCATATAATTCTCTGTATTTTTTTACCATGTTCAAGGCAATTATATTAAGTATTAAGGTTAGAAAGAAAAGAACAAATGCCAAAGCAAATGCTGACAATGTTTTTGCGCTATTGAATTCCTGATCTCCTGTTAGTAAACCTACAATTTGTACTGTGACAGTTGTTACGCTATCAAAAGGATTTAATGTTAAATTAGCAGCAAAGCCAGCGGCCATAACAACAATCATTGTTTCTCCGATAGCTCTAGAAAAAGCAAGAAGAAAGCTCGCTACGATACCATGAAAAGATGCTGGTATTATAACCTGCCTTGTTGTTTCAGATACTGTTGCTCCCATTGCAAGTGATCCTTCTTTCAATGAACGTGGTACCGCATTCATAGCATCGTCAGTCAAAGATGTTATGAAAGGTATTATCATTATACCCATAACTGTTCCTGCAATGATTGCGCTCTCACCGCTAAGCGCTCCAGGATTAATTTTATCTCCCAAATCTCTAAAAAACGGAGCAACTGTTATAACAGCAAAGAAGCCATAAACAACTGTTGGAATTCCTGCAAGTATTTCAATGATTGGTTTTGCAAATGTGCGAACTCTCTCTGATGCATATTGTGATAAATAGATTGCAGAATATAGTCCAACTGGCAATGCAACTAACATTGCAATTACTGATATCAATATTGTTCCTAAAAACACTGGTATCGCACCAAAGCTGCCTGATGATCCGACCTGATCCGCTCTTATCGCTGTTTGAGGACTCCAGTGTAAACCAAATAAAAAATCGAAAACATTTACTTCAGAAAAAAATCTCAAAGTCTCAAAAAGCAAGGAAAGAACAATTCCTATAGTAATAAATATTGCGATAACAGATGAGAATTTCATTAAGGATGTAATCATTGATTCTACATATTCTCTTGCTTTAAAATCGACTGTGACAGTTTTCAATGAAAATCTCAGTAAAATTATAGATAATCCAAATGTAACGAAAATTTTCAAGACATTATTTGTATATGTAAGAGAAGTATATTTTTCTACCGCAGGCATAAAGCCTTCATGTTCAATAACTTTCGTGCTAACACCGTCAGAAAAACTAATAACAGAGTCTATATAGAATTTTATGAGACCTGGGTCTGTTATATCTTTGAAAAAATATCCTATGCTCATAGCTGTCATTATGTTTTGTATAGTTGACCAAAGTATTAGCAATATGAAAGCTGGCAGGAAAATTAACAAGGAGGAGTAGAGTCCATGATAGTAAGGCTGCGAGTGTAGGCTGCCGAACTTTACTAATGATGCTGCTCTACTTTTGTTTAAAATGAAACTGTATGCTGCTAATCCAAAAAGAGAAATGTATATAAGCTCAATCATCATCTACAATATATGATTGCAATGTTACACTTTTGTTACATTTCTCTTAATTTTATAATTTAATTAATAGCTCATATTTGTTAAAGATTTTGCATCATTTTGATACTTAACTAACTCATCATCGGGAAGAGGTATTAAGCCTTTATCAATAAGATATCCATCTTCACCAATTGTGTCATTACTGACAAAATGTAACAGAAACTCTTTAATGCCTGGTATAACTCCAATATGATCTTTCTTTACATAAAAATACAAAGATCTAGATATTTTATAGTCGCCTTCAGCAATAGCCTCAAATGTAGGGAATACTCCATTTATGGCCGCACCTTTTACTTGGTCATTGTTTTGATCAAGAAAACTGAAGCCAAAAATACCAAATGAATCTGGATTTGCATTAAGTTTTTGAATAATTAAATTATCATTCTCTCCCGCTTCTACATAAGGCCCATCCTCTCTGATAGTTCTACAGATTTTTTTCCATTGATTTTTGTCGGTCTTTTTAAGATTTTTAATCCACTTCATAGAATTACAACCGCTACTCATAGCAATTTCAACAAAAGCATCTCTAGTTCCAGATGTAGGAGGAGGACCATAAACAGTTATAGGTAACTTTGGAAGGTCTGGATTTACATCACTCCAAAGTTCAGCAGTGTTCTTACACATCACTTCATCTTGTACTCCACACGGCACCTCTTTCGCTAGTGCAAGATAGATATCTTTAGTTGTAAGTTCTAAATCAATACCTTTTTTTGCATTTGCAAACACAATACCGTCAAATCCAATTTTAACTTCAATAATATTTTTTACTCCATTAGATTTACATAGGGATATTTCTTTTTCTTTGATTCTTCTAGATGCATTTGTAATATCTGGACTATTCGGTCCCATGCCTGAACAAAAAAGTTTAAGTCCTCCTCCAGAACCAGTAGACTCAACTATAGGTGCTTTGTAAGCGTTGTTTCTTCTACTAAATTCTTCGGCTACAGTTGTAGAGAATGGATAAACAGTTGATGATCCTACTATTGAAATGTTTTCTCTAGCACTAAGGTTTGCTGATAGAGAAGCCAAAAGAATAGTAAATATGAATGTTCTCATTATTTAAGCTCCAAAAATTATATGTGATTATTAAAACTAAAGTAAATGAAAACATAATTAAAGAATTGTTAAAGATTTATGAATAAGTCTAATTTACTCAAATTCTGGTAAAAAAACTGTGAAAGTGCTACCTCTTCCCTCTTCGCTATCAATTACTAAGCGCCCAGCATGGCGGTTTACTATATGCTTAACTATAGATAAGCCTAGACCAGAACTACTCTTTTTGAACTGAGCTGCATTTTTAGATCTATAAAATCTTTCTGTAACCTTGATAACGTCTTGTCTTGGAATACCACATCCCTCATCACTTACAGAAAAAGATACTTCTTTGTCTTTAAGGTCAAATGTTATTTTTATAGAAGTCGAATTAGCGCTGTAGGTTAATGCATTAGAAATGAGGTTTTCAAATATCTCTATGATTTGATCATTATTACCTCTTGCAAATATTTGATTTTCTCTAAAAGAGGTTGGAAGTATAATTTCAATATCTTTCTGTTCAGCAGTTTGTTTCGCTGCATCAACTGCTGTTTTTGCACATTGGTAAATATCTACTTTAGAATCTGGTATCTGATATTCAGACTCCTCTACTCTAATAAGAGATAGTGTGTCATTAACAAGTCTATGCATTCTCTCTGCCTCAGTTCTAATTATTTTGAGAAATTTATTTTTTTGAACTTCATCACTTTTTGCAGGTCCTTGAATAGTCTCAATGAATCCCATAATTGCAGTTAGTGGCGTTTTAAGTTCATGTGTGACATTAGAAATAAAATCAGATTTTATTTGCTCAGAGACTTTTTGACTTGTCTCATCGGTTAGTATGATTAATACAAATATTTCATTTTCAATTTCAATAGGAAATATTTGTGCCTGAACATATTTATGCACTTGATCATAGATAATTATATTTACATTAACTTTATTTTTATTTTTCAAGGCATCATTTAAACCTTCATTGAGTTCATTGGATCTCATTACTAAAGATAAATGAAGACTGCTTGCATCTTTTCCAACAAAAGAATTAAAAGCAACGTTTGATTTCTCAATGGTAAAGTTTTTGTTTACAATAAACATTGGAAAAGAGTTCTGATTAAAAATACTTTTATCATGCTCTGAGAAAAAAATAGCTTTATTCTTTTTAACCTTCTTTTGCTCAATTATGGGTTGCTCATATTGAGTTCTCTTTTTTCTAATCGAAAACATATAAATGATAAAATATGAGACTACTATTAGTAAGATGTTGCTAATAGGAGTTCCGGACTTATAGAGGATTAATGCGGTAAATCCAGATAAAAGAGTTGTTATAAGCATCATAGGTTTTCTCGATTTTAGCTATTGATAAACTTAGGTTCATGATAAAATCTACAACCATAATATCAGATATATGACAGATATAATATTCCATAAATCAAGCAAATATATTGATGATGACATAGACTATTATGCATCAGACACCAGAGACAAACATGGCGCTGTAAAGCCCAGCAAAGACATTAAAAGCTACACACTAGATTCAATAAATTTTGACAATGGCACAGAGCTTCCCTCTGTATATTTCCCGTTTCAGAAAGAATCTATAGACAGAATATATTTAGGCATTAGTTTCCCGCTCTATGCTAATAACTGGGGGGCAGAGTTTCTCAGATATTTGATGTATGTAATCAAAAGAGATGGTGCGGTGATTTTTCCAGTTTATGCAGAAAGGCAAGGTGTAGAAAAAAACTATTGGTCTAGAAGTATTTTAGAAGTTGCCTTCCAAAGTAGGCAAAAATGGTGGGGGATGAGTAATATATGGGCTGAAAATGATGGCGTGATGTCAATGAGAATTGGAAAGAAAGAGCCTAAAGTTCGTAACAGTACTTTTACATATTTTATTGATAAGACATTACCTAAACTTTATCAAGAAAATAAATTGGATGAATTACAAAATGAAATAGATAATCAAAATGAAAATTTAAGACTCAG
>Ga0255743_10000501_pt1 | contig 34590 bp, 23 predicted proteins | sample 101ome_19_FD_179950 | JGI IMG/M metagenome (GOLD analysis project Ga0255743, IMG submission 179950) | Coastal salt marsh microbial communities from the Groves Creek Marsh, Skidaway Island, Georgia - 101405AT metaG (version 2) | ecosystem: Environmental > Aquatic > Marine > Intertidal zone >... | reverse complement strand
TTTTCGCTTCTATTTGACCCTTTCTCCAAGCGCAGGGTCACAAGGGTCACAACGCATAAAAGTTTACAGTGGTAAAATAATACCACGGATTCAAGCTAATTTTTGACTGCAAGCCTTCTTCATATCAAGTTCCCGCTCTTTTTCATTTCACATCTCAAACACCTAACGCGCGTGCATGACACGTAAACATGAATGGCATGAACAGAGCAACCGGTCGTTCCCTTCGCTTGCAGATTCCCGAAATGATGCCGTTTGAGCGCGAAGCCACTGCAGCAGCCGCAGCAGCTTTTGGCATGGACTTTGGCATACCAACGCCAAGATACACATGGCAGATGTGGCCTGTAAGGCCTGTGTACAGGAGCATGCCCAAGGGTCCTGACATGGAACCTTTGTTCCTTGCGCGACACAGTTGTCCTGCTGGCCCGAAGACAGACACGCAATAGGAAAAGAAGGAAAAGAATGAAGCACATGGAAAAGAAGAAAGCACGTGGAAAAGAATAAACAATTGCAACTCCTTGCTATTATAAGAGCACTCTGCTTGATGCATAAATGTCCTCTCCTCCAGACAATAGCACGAATACAAACAATTCCAAAACCAATGCAACCAACGCGCGAATTCAAAGCATGCGCATCCCAGAGTATGCACCTGTTGTCTTAATTGAACAGGGCATTTTCTACTTACTCAGCGCCGGGCTTGTTTACTTGCTGCGCGGTTCCAGCGGCACGCTCCCCATTCTACCCAGCAGCGTCTTGCTGGCCAATTTGCTTTCCTTCAGCATATCCAGTGTAGGCTTCATGCTTTTTGTTTTCATACGACAAGACAAGCCATCCTGGATGAAATATGTGGGCATCATGCAAGAGGTGGCTTTCGTCTTCATGTTCATGTACAACGTTCAATTTTGCATTTTCAGTATCCTCGTGCGTGTCTTCCACGCAGATGACACACAGAGTTCCAGCATAAACAAAATGGACCCCTTCATTCTGTTGTTCAACGCGGATTACTCAAATCCATATGGGTATGCATCAACGACGCTGCACATGGTGGTCAGTTTGGTGCTATGTGGGTTCCTGTTTATTCTTTTCATCATCACCCACTCCTTCTTGCGCACTATTTACCCCAGCAAAAGCACGGAATGGACTCTTGTGCTTCTGGTGTTGTTTGTGCAATCCCAGTTTTTCCTCTATCACTCTGAACATGTAGCCTCAAGTCAGGCTTCTTGTGACATGTTTATGTGTGACGAAGGGCATACCTTTGGTGCATGGTTGGCAATTCTGGGCGTGTGGCTGCTGGACTTTCTAGGCCATAAATTCAAATATCAAGCGCTTGACAGCGAGAAGTGGGATTGGAAATCTAGTGTGACATGGAAATATATTGCTGTACATGTGCTAGGCCTCCCCAGCACGGCGTTTGTTCTTATTCTCACCGTTCCCTGGCTACATCTGGACTACATATACACATGCAACATGATCTTTGTCTTGCTGTTGCTGCTTGTGCGCACAACCAAAGCTGTACGCATTTACAACTCAAAACAGAATCCCGTCAGTTCATCAACCTTTTTTTCAAAGACTTCACTAACAACAGCGCCATCGGACACAGGTGCGCAAACAAAACAAGGCAGTTCATTTGGAACAAAACAACCCAAATACTTCTTGAAAAAGCCAGGTCACAAGAGCAAGAAGGATTTATGACGCTCAAAACGATTATAGTTTCATGTGCATACAACGTGCTTATGGTATTTATAAATATTTGATATATGCAATAATTGCATCTCATGTAAAATCACATATCACACAACTCCTCGATGCACACCGCATCGCTCTTGGTGTATCGCAAGTTGCAATACAAGTTTGACAAGCAATGCTTGCTGCTGGGTGACATCGCCAATTGATATTGGCCGTTTTCGTCCACCATGCGAACTGACATGACCTCCTTGCTATTGACACGACGGTCGTCGTAGACGTAGACATTATCAGAGGCATGCATTTCATGGTGCACCAGCACCACGACGTCTACAATCATCTCCTGCATGCTTGCATAATACGTCCGGGCTGATTGCGCCACTGTGTAATAACACTCAAGCTGCACCTTTTCACCCGCAGCCATGGCGTTCAATGTAGCCTTGTTGTAGATGTAGAGACTTGGATTGCTTTTACGAAGAGAAGTGTAAAGTTCCTCGGTAAAGGTGAGGTACATACGCTGCCCCTCGCGTAGTACTCCATGTGTGCACGCAACAAAGTCCATACGACCTGCAAAACTCTGTCTGTCATAGACAAACGACAGAGCGTAGCAGCCTTGCAAAAGCCAGACAGGACTTTGCTCATGATGCGTCAAAACAGCTAGCACTGTCTTGTCATTGGATTCTCCTTTGCCATGATCCGGAAGTGCTAGCGTCCATGAGGCAACAACGTTCTCATCACACCACAGCTTATTCTTGATCAATTGCGTGGCCTTGGTGCCCTTCAACGCTTCCGCTTTCTCCCGCACCATCGATTTCAATGAGTCCAGCAAGGTTTTTTGCTGCGTCACATCTTGATAAGTATGTACCTTCATATTGTCCTGATGCTGCTTCAAATGCCGCAAAGCATATTGATATTGCGTCCTGGCTTGCTGCAAGCCTGCATCGTCATATTCGTACACGCCCACAAATGTCCTCGTAGCCATGCTTTGTTGACTATCCGCCATCATTATGTGGTAGGTGCGATTGTTGGAACCCATAATATGCTCATACACAAACAAATATTGCTTGTCGTGCCATAACTTCCACTGCGCATCGCTCAAAGGCAAGCCATTGTTTGCCTGTAGCGTAAACTTGAGATGCGCACGGTCGTTGAAAAAGAAGTAAAATGTTTCATCATTCTTCAAATGCATGAGCCAAAAGGAAGTAGCTACGCCCGCGGCATTGGGCAAGACGCGCAGAAAGTCCTGCTCCTGCCCCAGCTGAGGCATGTCAATTTCCGCCTTTAACCATTCGCGACTCTTCTCCGCAGACCACAACTTGTGTTTGTGCAGCTTGAAAAGCTGCTTCACGTGAATCTTGGTGATGTTCCGAAAACCCTCTTTTTCTTCGTCGTAGAGCTTGACTTCCAACAAATGCACGCGGACAAGCACCAACGCCTGATGCATGAAAATAGGCATCAGAGACAACGGCACACATTGCATATTGGTGTCATGCACTTGTCGCGGATTGCGCACCCTGAGCGCATTGCCGTCAATATACACACCATATGACTGCGCTAACGTGAGCTCACTGGCATGCCACACAATGTGACTATCATTGTGCAAGGGCACGTGATTCCACGGCTTCATGTCATTCTTGGAGTAGATCTCCTGAATTTCCCGATTGAGGAGCTGCGTCGTGGACGCCACTGGCTGCAGCACAAAACGAGTGCCAATGCGTTTGATTACGGCCATAACGTTGTATTTGCCGAGCGTAATCACCGGCCACTCGCTGCGATGGTGCCGCACCACGTTGTGTGTGAGCATAAAAGGCACATGCAGCATAAACTCCGACGTCCAGGATTGTCCCCCAATCTGCAAGGCCAGTGGCAGGAAGTTTTGAACATGGGGAAGCTTGGCAACGACATGCGCAAACTCAACATGAAATCGCTCCAGAAATACGTTGAGGTGCTGCGTCAAGGTCAGCATATGCGCCACACTCTCTGGCACAAAAGGAAAAAGGCTATACTTGTTGAGCGGCGTGCATATGTGATTGTTGTGGTTGATATGCTTCTTGTACGCCAGCACCCACGTGTCGTCCTGGCACTTGACATACGTGAAAGGTTTCGCCATAATTCTCCACGAGGCCGTCAAATTGACAAACACATTCGTGCCTTTCGAGCTGTGTGTCAGAGCGGAAGAACCAGTTTTGTCATTTCGTCGTATCATGCGCACCGACGTGGGTAAAATGCAGCAGTCTTTGTGCAGCTTCTCGTAAAATGGAATGAACATCAGCTCGTCGCCAATTTTTTGTTGGCTGTGCAACGAATGCAGCACGATTTTGTTGGAGTCGTGCGCTGGAATGGCAGCCATCTCCACTTGCGTATGCAGGAAGAGCGTGAGCATGGACTGGGCAGCATGCGACATGTTGCGCAAGTGCAACGTGCACACGCGTTGCGTTATGGACTCCATGTACCATTCGGCCGAGAACAAGGCTTGGGACAACAGAATCCACAGCACGTCAACGCAAACCGTGGCACGCACTCCGACCGCACGAGACGTTTTCATGCCCGCTTTTTTCTCCTCCACCAGAATCGGGGCCAAGTCCACTACAAACGGCTCGTACAGGTTTTGAAGCGTCTGCAGAATGCTCATGGACCACATTTCGCTGTTGCTGGGAAACATAATTTGACCTGTTGTCGTCAGTGAGCTGCGACAATTTTTGAACACAGTGTCAAACAAGAGCTTGCGGCTGGCGTCGCGAGGTAAATTGAAAAACTGCAGCACATGCTCCACAAACGGCGTGAGGTTTCGCACATCGCTGACAAAATTGTCCCAAAACGTGTTGGTTTCCTGCGTTGCCATGTGGTTTGAATACTGCGAATCTGTGCTCATTTGCATCGTCTGCGGAAACCTTGTGCCTTCATGCAACTTCTTCCAAAACTCGTCTGTGTTGAGAAACGGCATACCTGCATTTTGCAGCAGTGTTGGCTTGTGCTGAAACTCGTCAAAACGGTCCTTGTTACTGGACGGCTTGAGCATTTCAACAAAAATACCCAGCTTACAGTCTTCGATTGTGTTGAAAGGCAAATGTACGCCCTGTTTCCCGGTGTTGTGTTGTTTCTGCTTGGATCTCAAGCTTGTCGGAACCGTCTTGAAGTTGTGCTCTAGCGCAGTCACGTAATAAGTAGGCATTGCTCTTATTCCCTTGACTGCATTCTGCCGCACGTACTCAACAATCGCCACATTTTTGTCAGGGTCTTCCCATGAAAACCACGTCGTCACGTCGTCCAATGTGTACTGCACCCGGCTTTGTTGTGTACTGCGGAGCTTACATGACTTGTGGGCACTCACCAAATTACACACACCATCAAAGTAATCAAAGAGGGATTGTAGCATGTGCTGTTGCTTCGAGTTCAGGGCCTGCTCTTGCGCATTCAGAGCCAGCACATGCAAGGGACAATGTACCGTGCACCGCGAGACGTAGAGAAAAAACGTCGACGCAATCATAGTGTTTAGATTCAGCAAGTACGTTGACATGCTGAGGTAGAGCGCCGAAAGAATCGTTTGCAGAGAAACCGGGACGTACAGCATGCTGTAGATGCAATCATTCATCACCCGCGGCAATGACAGCTTCTGCAAGTTATTCTCGCTATGCAGGATCTGCGACCTGATCAAGAATGCGCGCATGCAGATTTGCCAAATATGTTCGCCAAACAACTCCACCGTCAAAAAAGGTCCGTCTATCATCACACGATTGAAGTTGTCCTGGTTGTCATTCAAGTTACCCCCGATAGTTCCGCGACGAAGCCCGGACGTGAGCGTGCGGATGTTGGTGACGACGCTCATAATATCTGACCGCAGCGTCTCCCGACAGCACCACATCCAATCCAGACGCATGGCCGTGTGCATGGCAGGGAAGGCCTGCGTGGCCAGCCACAACGCAGAGAAGTACAAAATGTTGCTTTGCGTCATTTCGGCATTCACGTTGCGCAGCACCACGTCCTCTACCTCCGGCTCAATGAAGCAATCACGGGTGTAATTACAGCTCATACTGGGTGTCTCCTCGTCTTGCATTTGCACGGGATCATTCTGGATTTGCGTGTTTCCTGGCGCATTTACTTTTACATTGAGAACCCCGCGATTGCCGTCTTGCACAGCAGAAGAACACACTCGAAAACGGCCACCCGTAATTGCCGACGCCGGAAATTCAGGGTCCCCGCTGTTGCTGCACATCAAAAAAAGTGGAATGCCACTGCGCAAGCGCTTGTACGTGCGCCGGGCGAGGTTTTGCGTCGTGGACCATGCCTCGTCTTGTGGACCCACGCTCGTGCGCATGGCCGCATTCACTGCTTGCTCAATTACTTTGGTCAGGCCCTTGTCTTGCTGGCTTCCCTTTGTCTTGAACATGTCCGACATGAACGAAATCTTGCCAATGTGCGCAATTTCCATGCGCGACTGCTCGGAAAACGTGCCGTCCAACTCCACCCACACCGCTGACCCACCCGTGCCTTGCAAGGACAACTTGGACACCGCATTCAGGTTTTTCGGCATCGTGTCTGGCGTCCGAAAGTAATTTTTGATCGTGGACGCAAAGGGGATATTGAGACAGTAAGACAAAGAATGAATAGTTACCTCCAACATGAGCAAATCTGCACCCGCACCTGGACTCTTCCGCTGCACAATATGATCTTCCATGCCAAAACGCGCAAACTCGCGCTGGAAATATTGCATGCCGCCATCTGCAATGAAAATGCAGTAGCCTGCCGCTTCCTTGTCATTCCGACAAAAGTACGCAATGAGACCATTCAACATCATCAAGCTCAGATTCACATTCACATTGCAAAGGCCATGCTCCAAATGTTTCATGCTTTGCTGCCACAAGTGATACACCAAGGTGTTGTCCACCAAAAAGTCACCAAAAGAGCCCTGATGCGTGCCAGGCTCTATGCCATGCAACGACGTCTCCTGCAGCGTGTTGATGCAAGACAACGCGTGTTTGGTCCACAGCCCAATGTTCTTTACCCCCTGTAAGCGCAGATCCTCCACAACTTGCATGTAGTGGCTAAGGTGTGTCAATTCACTCACGCGCAGCTCATTGCGCTGCTTGTCGTACCACGTGTCCACGAGAAGAGGTTGTTGGAAGGCCAGCTTGTGTAGGGGGCAGCTCTTGCGCATCTCCACCAGTAAGTTCCGAATGTTCTTGTCCACATTTACCCCCAAACCCAGCAACTCCTCAATGCGCATGTCACGCAGCCGCTGCATGCTCATGTTGCCCTGTTTCTGGAAGTGCAGAGCCTCTGACAACAGCACCTTGAGCTGCAAAACGTGCTCCGAAACATGAACACACTCGTTCAGGACATAGGATACCGTCGGCAACTCCGTGCAGTCAGGCTTCCAAAATTGCACAAAGGGGTCTTCATCCTTCAGCAACGCCGTGAGGTATGCCATGGCCAGAGGATTCGTCACAAAGGGAGAATCAGGCAAGTCCATCATGCACAGTGCATTTTTGTTCTGCATGGGCTGAATGTGCTCGTGGAAAAATTCAAAGAAAATAGCACCCTTTCCCGACCAGTGGATGGGACCCGAAAAAGCATAGCAATACAACACATCGTTGCTGTCGCGCTGCTCAATGCTGGTGTAATACTTGATGGCACCTTCACTGGCTGCATGCACAGACCACGAGGCATTCACCTCTTGCTCGTACGCGCTGTTGGGGCCATACTCCTCCCAAAACGTGTCCACCAATGTTTCAATCGCTTCTTTGGACAAACCGTCATCGTATTGCTCCACCTGAAACTCAGTCCACTTGTCCCGCAGCATCTCTGTCTTCTTGCTTTTCAGAATCAATTCAAGGCCAGCCTTGTCCACCGAACGAAAATGCATTCCATTCCACACCACACTCGGAAACGTCTCGTCGGGCTCCCTCGCACGGTCAATGCCGCGGTTTTGCGAAAGCGCCGTCTCCACCACGTTGATTACCTTGCCAAAGTACATCTTGCGCTCCTGCACAATACTTGCGCGCATGGCGTTCCACGACTCCATTTCCTTACTGCTGTCCACGTTGAGACGCTGGCCGTGAAAGTGCACGTTGTGAATACGCTCCTTCTTAGCTGTCTGAAACACGGCTTCAAGAATGTTGGCCTCGCAGAAAACATCGACGGCATTGACAAGACTGCAACTCGAAAACAGTGTCTTCAAATCGTCTACCACCCGCATGTGCAAGCTTTCGCACATGTGCTTGACAATTTTGAGCACCGTAAGGCCCAGCTCGTCGTAGCATTTGCACGCCTGCATCAGTGCCACCAGCGGCTCCACGCCATTGGGAGCTGAAATATGCACTACTTGCACGAGAAGACGCTCTGGCTGCATGTTGTCACTCACGCCATTGATGACATGCGTGCTATACAAAATACGGCACGGCGAGCCAGACATGGAACACACCTCGGGCTGTTCCTCTGTAATGTCAAGTGGCTCCCCGCTTTTGTCGGGGTTGTTGGTGTGCTGCGTATTGTGCACAATCAACGCCGGGTCCATAAACTGCAGAGTGTCATACAAGTCCAGGTCCACAAACGGCAAACCTTGGTTTACTCCCTGCATGTCAGCGTGCACTTCTGCCTTGAGCAAACCACTGGCATTTTTGTTCTGAGCAGCACGGCTCCTGTTCTTATTCGGCTCGTTCTTATGCATCTCTTCATTGTTATCATGCATGTCATCGTGCTGGTCATCGTTATTGTTTTGATCTTTGTCGATGTTTCCCGCTTCCTGCTCGTCACGTGCTTCGTCACGTGCTCCGTCACATGCCATGTCATATGCCTCGTTATTCTTCTCCTGCATATTCTCGTCATTGTTTGCTTCATCATCATCTCCGTCTACATCATCACTTTCTTCCAATGCTTTGCTCTTTTGCTGAAGCTCGGCCAACATCTTGCGCGTCAGCAGCAAATCAAGCGCGTCAGATGTCCCAATGTGGCTTTTCTCCCGCAAAGCCTGCGCCTGGTGCACTGTCTGGTACCGCATGCCAGTCACGCGCGTGTTTTTGCCCCGTTTCATCATCAGCTCAGTGCGCGGTGTATTCACACCGTACATCATGTCCTGCTGCTGATTGTCGCGATTCAGCGCCAGCGAAAAAAGATACATGAACTTGAGCAAGTCGATGTCCACACTGCCGGGGTTTACTTCGTTCATGTTAGATACATGAAATAGAATGTTGCTTACGCCACCTTCCATGCCGCCATTCGGCCCGTCAAAAAACAGCTTCAAAAACTGTGCGTCTATGTCCCCATTCGGCATACAGGCTTCACCCCACACATGCGTGGGAACATTTGTGCTGAAGGAAGAAGCTTGCATCATGCGCAAAACATCTCCAGCATAGTCCTTCTCCACATGCAGCGGCTTTTCCTGGCCGTCAACCATTACCGGCATATCGTCTGGAAGTACACGCAAATTTCCGAGGCCAAAAGGTGCAGCCCACTGGCACGTCGCAATGCGATTCTCTACACCATTCACCCACGCTTCTGTGCTTTGCGACATAAACAGCTCTGGCAAAACCTTGATGTGCTCGGTTGCACGTAGTGTCTGCATACTTGGTGCCATGCTTGCGTGCTTTCGATTGAAAATAGCGTCGGGGTAGGAACGAAAATACTTGATTGTTTTGGCAATGGCCCCCGACGGCCCGTTCATGCCCACAAACGAAGTTGACTCCAAATCTCGAATCACCAGACGGCGTTTCTTCGTGGCATTTGCGTCATCTTGTGCTGCGTCTCCCCTTTTCTTGTTTGAATTTCGTCCATGCACATCGTCGTCCATGTCGTCGTCCATGTCGTCGTCCATGTCGTCGTCCATGTCGTCGTCCATGTCGTTGTCCATATCGTCGTCCATCTCGTCGTCCATGTCATTATGCTTTGAGCCCGGCTTCTGCGCAATAACGCGATTGCCCTTTTTCTGCCCATATATATTTTCCTCACGATGATGCTTTCTTTTTTGCTTTGCGCCGTGCGTATAAGCCTTTTGAGGTTGGCGCGCTTGAGCTACTTTTTTAGCTTTGTCTGCATCAAGATACATAGATGACTTTTCTCTAGAGTGCAAAGCAGTGCCACGCATACCCGCTTTTTTGCCCAGAACATTTGTTGAATGCTTGACATTGTGCTTCGAAAGCTTGCTGCCTTTGCTCAATTCTTTTGAACCCTTTGCAGCTTGCAAATTCCGTGAACTGTGTGCCAGCTTTGGTTCTTTCCGACGCACAACTTGCTTCTGAGCATGATAATTCTCCTTGTCATACTCTTGTTCGCTCACGTCAGAATCAAAATTATCATGCTCATGCATACCTTGAGAAGCGTCAGACATGTTCGAATATGCAGAATCTTCAACACCCTGATCATTCGCAGCGTCAAAGCCCTCTTCTTCCACACTGTCATCGGAAGATTCTGCTGGACGCGGGCGGTGCTGCTTACTAAGGTGCTTGCTTGAGTGCTTACTCCAGTGCTTAGTTGAATGCTTACTCGGCGCGCCAACGCGATGACGCGCACCAGCACGAATGTCGCCACGAATGTCGGCATGAATATCAGAACAAATGTTCCCACGCACATCCCCACGCACATCCCCACGCACATCCCCACGCACATCCCCACGCACATCCCCACGCACATCCCCACGCACATCCCCACGCCCTGCAGTATTGCGCCTTTCAGCATTTGCATGATGCCGCGCGAGCGCAGGCGCGGCGCCATCATCGTCCTCACTCGACGCCATGTTGCATGCACCCTGTGTGCGCAGCTCGAATCTGATCAAATTTGAGAGTCTGTGTACTTCATTTGCACAAATTGGATCAAATTTGAGAGTCCGCGTACTTCATTTGCACAAATTTGATCAAATTTGAGAGTCCGCGTACTTCATTTGCACAAATTTGATCAAATTTGATTTTTGGTTTGGTAGTACCAAATGGCTATTCATTTAGATTATGGTTCGTGGTAGATAAACATATTCTAACCAAACTTATGGTAAAACATCTTAGTAATAAATTATGTACCATATCTTGTTGGTGGAATTTCCGGTAATACTCCCAGGAAAAAAATGGTACAAAAAAAACAGGACACAATTTTTGAATTACCATAATTTTGAAAAGGTGCGTTTTTACACTACCACTTCTGGTACAAATAAATACTACCACTAAAAAATTCCTCTATATAAAAAACTCCTCTCTCATCATCATCAAGTGTTTTTATGTAGTGTGTGTGTAGTGTGTGTGTGTGTGTGTGTGTGTGTGTGTGTGTGGGGGGGGCGTGTTTTTCGTAAGGCGCCCAAAATTAATGGTACAAATCAACTGTACCACAACTGGTACTTAATAAACCTCAAATTTTGGCAGTTTGTACCAAACAAAAAATTGTGTTCTCCATAAGAAGCTTATTTGAAAACCCAAAAGTAATATACAAAACATTAGAAATATGTTCTGTTTGGGTCGGCTAAACATTAATGGTAATCAAAAATGTATGAAAAATAAGTTAACTGAAAATTTGATTTGGTTTGTGCTTTTCATTTTTTGTAAAGCTTCAAATATGACCCCTCTGACATAGACTCCTTCCGTGCGCGACAAGGCTCCCGTGCGCGGCAACATGAGTGCTCTGTGCAGCGCGGGTGAGACAAACGCGAGCAGCGCGGGTGAGACGAACGCGAGCAGCGCGGGTGAGACGAACGCGAGCAGCGCGGGTGAGATGAACGCGAGCAACGCGGGTGAGATGAAGAACGCAAGCAAGCAGCGTGCCAAGAAGCGTCAGCGGGTGCAGTTTGAAGTCATGGAAACGGAACGCGGCCTGACCGACGACGAGGTGCGGGAGTTGTGGCGGGATGAGAACGAACGGCGCAACACGATGTTCCGGGAAACGTTTGCGCGAACGAATCAGTTTCCGCCTTTTCTGCAGTGGTCAACGCTGCTAACACCGGACCTGCAGAAGAATTTTGCACATACGAAGCGCGGGACGTTTGCCGTGGTGACGGACTCGCACTTCAAAGACTTGCAGGAATGTGCCACCTCTGGCAACAAATTGCAGTTCTTGCAGGATACTCTTTCGCCGCACCGCCAGGGCAACCTGCAGAAGCGCACAATCTGTGTGCGCACCGTGGACATTGCTTTGCACTTGTTCCGTATCATCTCGTGCATGAACTTACGGAATGATGTGATGAAGGGGGAGAAGAAGCACCTTGTTCATGTCGAGCAGAAAATGCCTGAATTTGTGCAGCTTATGAAGTCCGTGCTCACAGCCTACGAAAACGGTGAAGGTGGTGGAAGCGAGGGTAAAGACGTGAAGGGAGAAAGCGAGAAACAACGCAAGGAAGAAACCAAGCAAGAACGCAAGGAAGAAATTAAGACAGAACACCAGCACAAGAAAGAAGAAGTTGAGCAAAGTGAGATGCCTCGAATTACGGGGAGTGTTCAGGTCGGGAAGCCTGCAAATTTACACGAGTGCATGCAGTTGTGGGAGGATGCGCTTGTGCAGTGGAAAAAAAGCATGGACATCACGAATCAGAGTCACGTGGAAATGCAGATTATCAGGAACGAAATGCATCAATCGCAGGAGTTTCTCAAGCAAACTGTGCAGTCGATGTACGCCAAGTTCCAGCAAGAGAATGACGCCTTGCGCCAAGAAAACGCGCGTCTTTTGCAGCTGCATGACAAGACACATGATTTGGCAGTACAGGCTTTGCAAGAATCCAAATCGCCTGCAATTCCTGAGACTCCTGCCTTTGTGACGTTGTCTGACGTGGTGTCTGACGAAAACAACGAGATTTATCCTTCTTTTAAGGAGTTGCAGGATAAAATGTCTGATGTTTTTGAGAATGATATGAAGCCACTTGATAACATGTATGAGACTGACACTCTCTTCAACTTTTATGAGAATTGGGACAACTCCATGTTAGAGCTCGATATGTGCGACGATGCTTGAAAGTGTTGGGTAACAGCTTTCTTTGATTTGGCACTTTTGGCAAATTTAGTAAAAAAAAAAACATCCTTGATAAGCACGCTTGTTGATCACGGAGTATATGACATAGCACATTCACATTCAATGGAAGGTTTCCCAATTCAAAATGAGCATAACATTGATGTAACCGAACTCACAGAATCCAATAAGTCACAGATTGTTGCTTTGCACACACTGCCGACCGAATTGCTTGGCCATATTTTGACATACGTGGACTCCACCACACTTGCCATGTTCCATCGCATGCAAACAGACAAAACTTGCCAGATTAAAGCCAAAATGAAACAACAGCACGATGATGAATGCATGGCTCGCATTCAATGGTGCTTGCAGAATGGGCCTGCCTATTGGCCTGCGCATGAGAATAAACACAGAGCGCCTGGAAACGACAAGAACTTTTATTATGGTATTCCACCGTGGCACGCAGACGGCACAGTGAATCCCAAAGGTGTGCCTCCGAGTATGGGGCCTAGTCAGCTCCCCGGCAAAAACTTTGCTCTTCTAGATGATTATGTGAATGGGTTTTTCTGCGGCAAGTGTGACAAGTGGGTCAACTACCCGGCACGTGCGTATGTGGGGAAGGAAGAACCTGAGGATTGGTGGTGGTGTCAGAACTGCCGCGACACAAAGCCCGCGCTCAAGTTAAGCAACCAGGACAAGAAACTAGTGAAGGCCGGTGCCAAGTGTGCAAAGATGGAGTCGTTTTTTAAGCCGCGTGGGGTGGAATAGCGTGTAAATTGAGATGGGCATAAATCAGTTAGGCAAGCTGTGATTGTCGTATAGTATTGTATCGGCCGACGCGCAGGAGTCTTCGTCTTGCTTCTCTTCATCCTCCGCATCCTCTTCGTCCTGTTCGTCCTCTTCGTCCTCTTCCTCCTCTTCCTCTTCTTCCTCCTCTTCCTCCTCTTCATCTTCGTCCCCATCATCCTCGTTGCATTGAAAGGATGCTTCCGAGTCCACCTCTTCCTCGTCAGAAACAATAAAATCTTTCATTGACTCTGTCATAGATTCGTCTTCAGAGGTTGATATTTCGTCTTGCTCATACGTATCATTGTTGTGATCGTTGTAGTGTTGGTTCTGCCTTTCTCGCCTGTTGTTGTTGATTGGTGTAGCTGCTTCTATCCCTGTGCCCTGAAGTGCTTCTTTTTCTTCTCCCTGTAGCACCTCATTTTGCATTTCCTCGTCCAAGTGCTGTGCCACGCGCTGAAACATAACAGACGACTCGGCGCAGTTTTCCCAGGCGTGGATGCCGCGAATGAGCTGCAGCGCACGGCGCTTGGATGCACGGATGGGGCGTTGTGCCTGTTGTGCCTGTTGTGGCTGTTGTGGCTCTTGTGCTTGGGTTGTTACATTGCTCGCTTCGCAAGAAGGGGAATGTAATATGTTTGCTGCTTCATTTGTGGGCTCATTAGTGAAGTTATCGTCAATAGAGCATAACGGAATACCATCTTCCTGGTTAGAGATAGTTTGCATGTCTACTTCGTCTAGATGTAAAACATCTTCTTGCATAGATGCTTGCACAGAAGTTGGTTCAAACAGAGTAGAAATTTGAGTGTTGTTTTGTGACTCAATAGACGCAATGAGGGCCGGCAGCTCAGTATCAGAGAGACACCAATCATTGCTACCCAGCATGCATTGTATGGGCTGTTGTGTGGTGCTCGTGGGGCCCAGCTCAAATCGTTTTTTTCTTCTCTTGTTTGACGTGATTTCGGGCTTTGAGGATGAAGATTGGTCAAGCTGGTCAAGCGTGGACATTGGATATCAACAAAGCAGAGAACTCTTGTATACATGTGGAATTTGTTAAAGAAAAAAAAATGCTTCAAAAAGGAATCACGCTAAAGTGTATCGTAACGTATATTCGAAACCGCGCATAATTCTGAAATGAGTGTGAAGTATGTTACTGTTGCGCTTGTAATGGCCCTTGCAGCACTGCAAGGCGCGCGCGCGCAGTGTGGGCTAGTGCAGCAGAACACAACATTACAAATCGGACAAAAAACTAATATTATGGCTCAGAACGCAGTATATTTATACTTGGATCATACACGTACAAGACTTTTCCAGGCGACAACATATGGCAAAGATTATGAACTTCAACTGAATTCAGACCAGAGTTGGACTAGAGTTGACAGAATTAGTGGATTGTCTTTTGGGAGCACTGTATACGGCTTGATTTGGAGTTATGACAAAACCCATATATTGCGGGTCTCTAAAGATGAAATACGAAAAATTAATGTGCAAACTTGGGCACATTCAAAGTGGACTCCGTGTATTAGAGGATATGGCCATGCTACATTTCCAACTCTTTGCAACAGCAGTTCTACTGGTGTTTTTGATGGATTCTTAGGTTCAACTTGGTCTCAGCGAGGCTTGGACCAAGTGCCTGCCTTTGCTATCGTGTCTTCAAACAATGGACGGACTGTCAAAATTTCAACTACGGCAGCGTGTGTGCAAAACTTCACTGGCGATTGTGTTCTGGGACATTACGATACGTATTGCCCCACGCCTAGTACTTGTGCATCAGCTACTTTATCCAACTATCAAGAATACGACTTTGCAATCTTCAGCATGGCACCAGATAATTCTCATACCCTGGCTATTACAGAATATGGAAGTAAATTATTCAAATTGGATCATAACACTTTCAACTTTTACTATTTGACTCAATCGAATATGTACTTTAATAAATATGGCACCATCATGCATCTCGGAACTCAGTTCATCACCATCAGACCATGGTCTGATATTGCATATTTTGATCTTGACGCAAATACAATCAATTTTCGACACAGTGTTCCACAGGCTTTTTGGAACCCCGATGCTCTCAATTCTTACAATAACTACTTGAATTTTTACGATGAAGCATCCTTTTTGTTTACGTTAAGAAATTACAGCGAGACAAGTGAATCATATTTCGGTCGTTACTATTTTAATGATCTGTGTGTGTGCACAGCGGGTTTTTACGGAAGCTGTAATTTTAATTGTTTGCCGTGTGAGCCTGGCACTTACTGCTTTCAAGATGCCTCCTACTCGTGTCCAGCGCACTCTACGTCCGCATTTCGCTCGGATAATATCACGGACTGTATCTGTTTGCCGGGCTACTATCAAAACAATTCTGACTCTCATGCTGCGCATACTTGTGTGCAGTGCGAGGCGAATTCCTATTGTGTGAACGGCCAAATGTATTCATGTCCAGCCAATGCGGTGTCTCCAAATACCTCCGATGCCGTGACCAGTTGCAAATGTGACAGGGGGTATGTGGGCAACATCACGCAAGTGAATGATACATGCACGGCTTGTGAAGCGGGGACGTACAAAGCCGTGGAGGGAGCTAGTTCCTGTTTACCTTGTTTGGCAGGAACCTTTTCGACCGTGGTGGGGAGTGATACCGCAGCGAATTGTGTGTCATGTCCCCCCTTTTCTACTTCGGCCAATGCATCTGGCAGTGCAGAAGCATGTGTATGTGAGCCAGGGTATGAACGCAACTCTGGTTCAGTGAATTTCACATGTGTTGCATGTTCTGTAGGATATTACAATAATGTTATGAATTCAACTTGCCAGGCGTGTCCATTTGATTCATACGCCGAGCAAGAGGCTATGGTGACGTGTACCTTATGTCCAGTTAACAGTGGGCATCAACTCCCTGCACAGAGCTCTATTCTCTCTTGTGAATGTAACGTTGGGTACTTTGGAAATTTGGAAAGTATAGAAGCTGTTTGCACATGCGACGCCGGGTACGAATTGCGGAATGGAACGTGTGTTGCCTGTGCTGCCGGATTTTATAAAGCTCAACCGGGAAATGAGCGAGTTTGTGTGCAGTGTCCTCTTGGCACCTATGCTCAGAACAATGCGTCTATTAATTGTACCTCTTGCGAAGAAAATTCGTTTCAAGATGTAACCGGCCAGACGGAATGTAAACCGTGCCGGAACCACAGTGTGAGTGCGGGGGGGAGCACAGGGGCACTGGATTGTGAATGTCTGGAGGGATACTATTACTGTGCTGGGTGCCAGCAATGCAAACCGTGTCATACTGGTTTTTACAAAGAGAGCATAGGGAATGTGGCCTGTGTGAGTTGTGATGCCGGGTTTTCGACAGATTTGGGAGGGAGCAATGGCAGTGAGGCCTGTGAACTGTGCCCTGCCAATTCTTACATTCACACAGATGTAGAGGGAAATCGCGTATGTACATCGTGCCCGGCAAATTCCACGTCCCCCAATGCGTCGGAGGGTTTGCTGGCTTGTGCGTGTCAAGCTGGATTCACCATCAGTAATGGTAATTGTGAGTTGTGTGCGATTGGAACCTACAAACCGGGAACAGGGTCTGACCCTTGCACAGTGTGTCCAGATGGTTACATTGGCTTGGTGCATTCGTGGGGAACAGAGGCATATAACCCAGTGGACATATCGTCTGCCTGTTTGCAGTGTGCTGCTAATTATTATACCTTCAATTTGAGTCTCTGTGCCAATTGCCCCCTCTATTCCACATCCCCTGCAGGCAGCAACGACATTGCAGATTGCGAGTGTCGGCAAGGTTTTACGTTACAAAGTGAGAATACGTGCTCCCCGTGCGTGCCTGGAACGTACAAGAACACGACGGGGTCTGAGGTATGCACGCTGTGTCCGGTGAATACTTACCAGCCCTTGACGAATGCTACTTCAGGGGCAGATTGTATAAGGTGTCGTGATAATAGCGTCTCGGAAAGTGGTTCAGAGTTGGAAGATGCTTGCCAGTGTCAGCGTGGGTATACAGTCGTCAATGCGCAGAATTCAACGTGCATTCCATGTGCAGGTGGCTCGTACAAAGACACAATAGGGTCAGCGGCATGCACATCATGTGCTGACGGCACTTATTACAATGGCGTGGAACCCTACACCAGCAATCAGTGCACATTATGCCCATCCAATACACAGCAAGTATCCGCTGGTGTTGGCATTGAATCGTGTGTGTGTGTGGCAGGGTATATCAAGGAAAACAATGCATGCAGGGAATGTCAGGGGGGGTTTTATTGCCCCACACAAACACAGGAAGTCGCATGTTACCATGCGGCCACATCCCCACCGGCAAGTGACGGTGTGGAGGACTGTGCGTGCGTGCCGGGGTACTACACGAATTGTACTAATCATTCTTTATCCTCATGTCCCTATTCGTGTTTGTTGTGTCCTGTCAACTTCTTCTGTCCCGGCGCGGAAAGCCCGCCACAAGCATGTCCTGGCAATTCGTCTACTTTAACGCACCCCGGTGCCACTGACATTTCGGCGTGTGTGTGCAATGCTGGGTGGTATGAGAGTAATGAAATCAATAATTCGAGTGGTCCAAGCTCTGAAAAAACCTGTGTGCGATGTGCAGCTGACAGCTATTGTGTGAATGACACTATTACCTCGTGTCCGGCTAATTCGACGGCTCTTGTGGGCACGGGGAGCGTGGCGCAGTGCTATTGCGATGCCTATTTCAAGCGCAATGCGGTGAATGAATGTGAATTGTGTGGCTTGCATTTGGTATGTGAGGGGGTACAGACAATGGTGGTGGATGGGGTGACGATTTTGATGCCCGGGAATGTGAGTGTGTGTGCCTCGGGAGCTGTGAATGTCAATCAACGGTGTGTGTGTGCAGACGGATTCTATTGTAACGACGGCTCAAGCAACGCATCGTGTGCTGAATTGGGTGTTTCTCAGTGTAATGCATGTCCCTATGGGTCCTTTTGTGCGAATAACATGTTGTTTTCCTGTGGGGAGAACAAAACATCGTCCCCTAATAGCTCTCACCCTGATCACTGTGTGTGCAAGCCAGGCTATTATCTTGCTTATTCTGGAGAAGAAGAGCAGTGTTTACAATGTCCCCTCGGTGCCTACTGTGAGAATGAAGTGTTGGCTTGGTGCTCTGACGATGACGCACTCCTCACCACGCTTGCACCTGGTCAAAGCTCGCGCGACACGGGGTGTTTGTGTCAAGCTGGGTTTTTCAGACTGTATAAAAACGATACATGCAAACCATGTCCTAGCAATTTTTATTGCCCGTTGGAAAACGAGACAGGGTTGCCGAATGTCGTGGCCTGTCCCTATAACCATCTTTGTGTGAACGGCGTGGTGCAAGAAATTAATTGTGCTGCTCTGAATCGTACGGCCAATCAAGAGCAGTCTGCGTGTGTATGTGATGCCGGCTTTGAGGAAAATGAGCTCGGGGAATGCACAGCATGTAGGGAGGGTTATACAAAAAGAAGCCGGGGAGACCACGCATGTATCCCCTGTAATGAAAGCAATTATTACGTTAACGACACAACGTGTGCGCCGTGTGGTATGCATGAAATCTCGTCGGGTGACTTTCTGTCGTGCATATGTCAGGCTCCTTATGTGAGGGGTAACCCGGGAGAATGTGTGCCGTGCCCTGTTGATTACTACTACACCTATTTATTTGATGATGCAGGCGTTTGCCTACCATGCCCCTTACACACCTCAACGGGTGGAAAGAGCAACCAAACTGGCCTTGGCTCATGTGAATGTGTTGAAGGGTATATTTCCACAAACAATTCGAATGAAAGTGTTAGTTGTGTATCGTGTCCCTCGGGCTTTTATGCCGAGAACAAGGAATGCAAAAGATGTGGGGAGAATGCTGTTACTCTTCCAGGGAGCTTTGCTTCCAGTGACTGCTTTTGTAATACGTCCCTCTGTCAACAGTTTGTGTGGGGGGACACATGTTCTGGGTCGTGTGAGGTGTCCCCAGAGCCGTGTTCTCCTTGCGCGCCGGGACATTTCAAAGACCATATTTCCACACATGGAAATTTGGAAACGTGCTCAATGTGCCCACCTAATCAGTATCAGCCGGCTACGGGCCAATCAGCGTGCGAATTATGTCATCCCACGCGCGTCAACAACAATCAGGGCTCTTCTTCCGCTCATGATTGCAAGTGTAAGAACGGATATGAACCAAATGGCAACTTATCGACGATTTCCTGTACACCCTGCGAGCCTGGCCATTACAAAGAAGATATTGGGAACTTTGTATGTGAGCTTTGTGGTGTTGGGTACTTTGCTGATGCATATGGCATGGCAAAATGTATCTCCTGTCTCATGCAAAATCTGACTCGCAAAGCAGAGACAACTCTCTCTACGGGAAGCACACATGTGGAGAACTGCACATGTACGGCTGGAAAAATGCTGCAAGTAACGTCAGAAATGTGCACACCTTGTCAGCAGGGTTCCTACAAAAGTAGCGCTGGGACACATGCATGCCGTTTGTGCGGGGAGGATTTGCCACATTATGTCGAGCATGATACGCATAATCAAATTAACAGTTACGGTGAGGGGGGGGAGGGTGCCACCTCTCTGTTGCACTGTAGAAATTGTCCTGCCTTTTCGGGTCAGGATCCGTTCCTTGTCACATACGATGATCCCATGCGGGATTTGACTGACTGTGTTTGTTTTCCCGCACACGACTCGTTTGACAATGCAACTGGTTGCAGGCATTGCGCAAACAGTACACAAGAGTGGAAACAATACTTGGTCAAAACTCATTACGGGAACGATGCGTGTGCGCTTTGTAGTGCTGGTAAATATTTTGTGGCGCATAATGCGGAGTGTCAAGTGTGCAATTTGCACGATGCGGACAATTGCTCAAATCTCCACCACAGCATTGTGTTAAACTACATGAATCACAGTTTGCCGTGGGGTACCAGTTTTGAAGATTGTGACTGTGCTCTGGGTAGTTATCGCCAGGGGGATGTGTGTCGTGCTTGTGAAGTTGGCAAGTTTCGCAATGATTCATTCAATCGCTTGTGTCAGCCGTGTGGTCAAAACGAGTACCAAGATGCAAGGGGACAAACCAAGTGTAAGTCGTGTCCAGCAAATTCCTATGCGGAAACTGAACAAAATACACAAGTGACACAATGCTTGTGTGAGGGAGGCTTTGAGTGGGATGAGGATGTGCAAATGTGTGTGCCCTGTGAAGCTGGAACAAGCAAGGAGAGGGGCAGTGCGCAATGCGTTTCGTGCCCGGTGGGTACATATTCGTTTGCACAGGCCTCTACATGCACTTCTTGTGGTCCCAACGAGCGTTCGGAAATTGGCTCTACTTCTCCAGAGGCCTGCAACTGCTTGCCGGGGTTTGGTGCTAACAATGCTAACGTTTCTAATACTTCTATTTGTGAAATGTGTGCGAATGGGACGTTTTCAGAAGGGGGAGACTCAAATATGCAGCGGCCGCCGTGTACACCATGCCCAGCCAACAAGACGTCGTCACAGGGCAGCACGGAACGCGCAGCGTGCAAGTGTATTCCGGGTCACGGTGATCCGCACAACAATGCAAATGAAGATGCTTCATGTACGCCGTGTTTAAATGGTTTTTATGCACCCGGTGGCAACAATACAGCATGCTATTCTTGTGGTTTTGGTGCCATTACTGACCCACCACAGGCTGCCCATGCTTTCAGCTGCTGTCAGTGTGATTCTAATCGAGGTTTGATTGTAACTGACCCATATTAGTTTTTGAATTATTAGTGGTACTGTAATCAAAAAGGTTTAGTAACATATAAACTTTTAATGTAACTTTTTTGGTACTTAGTTAAAAAAAAAGTCAAATAGAGTGGGTTATTTGCGGTTGAGTCCTACAAATTTACTTGAATTCAGTTTGAACTTGTTTGTGCGTTGTTAAGACGAAGGTGTAAATTCCAAGAAGAGAACAGCAGCCCACCCACAGCTTCCACACACTTGCCAGACAGGCTTCATACGTGCTCATGCCCTTCATACACCTTCAACCCAGCTCGCGATTGGGAATGCATTCGCAGCACACGATTATTGCGCATGACAACATGAGCCTGGAAGAGATGCACGAATTGCTCAGCACGTCGCCGCACAACTTGAAGCTCACTTTACACGCACAGGAAAGCCTTGCGCTGAGTGCGTGGGACTTGAAGCTCAGTGCGTGGAATGAGGCGTGCGCCAAGTCTAGCTCCGAAGACGAGGAGTTGCTGCGCAAGTGGAATGAGCAGGCGTGGAAGGATTATGCTTTCTTGCAGGAAACCAGTACGGAATTTGTTCGCCGCCGTTGTACTCGGCAGAATGAGATGCAGTATCGTCTGAATGAGAACTTCACCATGCAGCACCCCCGGGATGTGTATGAGTACATCAAGCGGCGCGTGCAATTGCACATTGTTTGCGACACTTTGAAGAATGAGTGCATTGAAACTCTCTTCTTCGGCACGCACGCTTACCAGCTTCTGTTGGTGTGCGACAACATGGACGATACAGTCTTTGACATAGACGTCAGTCGGCACATCATCGCGTTCGTCAACCCGTCTCTGCCTGGCATGTTTGACAGCATGCACCGCAATGCCACCAAGGCGAGGGAGTATGTGGAGAAGTTTCGCGAAAACATCTACTTTGGTGCCGACGTGCATGTACGTGAATCCGTGGACGGGGAAAAAATTTTCTTTGCCACGTTCCTGAGCAAGCCTTTTTCGAGTATCAACACGACGACTACCTGCCCGTGGACTAGAAATTTTGTGCACATCAACCTGCCGCAAGCGCGCGAAGATATGCTTGCATGGAAGCATGACATGGAAAAGAAAGCGGCTGACGACCATATCCACGCAAAGCTCAAGGAGGATTTCATGCTGTCTGATTGCGCGGAGCCTTGTGATGAACATTGCGCGGAGCCTTGTGATGGACAAATGTCGGAGAAGATGGAAGAATCTGGAATCCCAGAATGCAAAAGGGAAGAGACCGCGGTATGCCAATTGTGCTTTGATTCAGACGGGTTTGTTTTCCCGTGGCCGTGCAAGGTGTGCAAAGCACCGCCACAAGTTTGCTACTCATGTGCATGGAAGTGGGTGGCCAACACGAGCAACGTACAGCCGATTGATTTGCGCTTTTAGGTTCCACGAACAGCACAGTGGTTGTTTAAGTTGTTTGAGTAATGCTCGTTCATTTTTTGTATTCAATAAAACGTTGTGCATAAAACCAAATTCCTATCCATGTGTAACTACCCCATTGCAATCAAAATCTCTCTCTCTCTCTCTCTCTCGCTCTCTCTCCCTTCATCTCTTGCATCAAAGAAGCTTGTCAAACCTGTTCGTAACGGGATTGTGCGGAAGATACTTGTTCCACTTGCGCTTGCGGTACTGGATGTTCCAGGCATGAAACATACCACGAATCTCGGCGTGGTTCATGTTGAAGGTTTTCATGATGTCGGCGATAGCAAACATAGTGGTCGTGCCTGACATTTTGTCGCGCAGGTCGTTGATGTTGACGTAAATGTTGAACTCATCGCAAATACCACGCGCCAAGGCATCCAGCATCATAGATTTCTTCTGGCGGAGATGCTTCTCGATTATGGGCAACACGTGCCTATAGGACTGGATATGCTCATGCAAGAGCACCCTGGCCACCTTTTTCTTTCTGAGCATGAAAGCAGTCGCAGAAGCAGTTCCCGAAGCAGTTTCCGAAGCAGTTCCCGGAGCAGTTCCAGAAGCAGTTCCCGGAGCAGTTCCAGAAGCAGTTCCCGCAGCAGGCATAGACGAGGGAGCGGCCATGGCGTTAGCGACTTGCATAATCGGGCCGGGGATGTTGCTCAGCTGCATGTATGCCGCGTTTTGGCTCTGCTGCGCTTGCATCATCTCTTCAAACTTATTGTTGATGAGATTCATCACGTTGTTGGACAAGGTTGTGACGCCGTCTTGGATGTTGTTCGTAGCATTTTTGTCCATCTCCCTCATCTCATTGCTCAACTTCTCCATGTCAGTGCTCATCTTCTCCATGATCTCGTTGCTTATCTGGACCATCAACCTCGTTTCCATCTCCGGCAACACTCTCGCCAGCTTGTCGTCCATCATCTTCTCGGCAACGGCCAACAACCTCTTTTCCAAATCTTCCAAGTTCAGTTGCTCGTCCGCACGCGCACCCAACGCCGCCACCGCGTTGTTGGCAGGGTCCACGGCATTGCGCACCGCGAGCATGCCGAGACGCATGGCTTCGTGCTGGCCGTCGGCGCCGGTGACGCCACGCAGCGCAATAACGCCCATGGCGCGCACAAAGGGGACATTGTGCGACGCCCAGGTGATGCAGTCGGCGATGGGGATGTAGACGTTCTTGACGGCCTGGCAGCATTCAAAAAATTCGGTTTGATTTGTGTTAGATGTCAAATTGATTGAGGTTTGTTTTGTACCAAATTTATACTATGGTATAAAAGTAGTACCAGGGGAACAAAAATAGTACCAGGGTGGGATGATCCCACCCTGGTACAAAATTCAGGATGTTGGTACATGGGATACAACATCTCATTCATGCTACAACAATAACATACAAAATTAAATGACTTACCATGCCATTTCCGCCATGCACGGTTTCGACGACCTTAATGTCCATGTTGCAAAGCATGTGCTTTCCCGTCTGATCATGCTGGCATGCGAAGCCGTCACATTTGCCGGAATTCTTCAACTCTAAGGCCTCTTTGATACTACGAGTTGCCTCCTTTTGATTGCCCGTCCACTTCCCCAACGCCACGCCAAACTGCGCAAGGTGGAGACGGAAAAGGTCATCCTCGGTGCCGTTGATGCACTGGACGCGTTTCTCAAGCATTGCCGGTGGGAAGACGGAACGTGCGTCTTTGTCCAAGATTTTGAGCGGGCCCTCGACGATTTCCTCGATGGTCAACTCAAACGTGGGCTGCATGCGCGCGACGGACGAAGTTCCCGCGGCGGCAGACGAGCTTGCGCCAGAAGGAGTGTTGGTGAAAGAAGAAGTGCGCGCGGCAGGAGACATGCGCGCGACGGACAAAGTTCCGGCGAGAGAAGAAGTGCCTGCGGCGGCAGCAGGGCGCATGACGGGACAAGTTGGAAAAGTGCGCGTGACGGAGGAAGTGCCCGCGGCGGCCGCAGCGCGCGTGCCGGGAGGAGTGCGCATGCCGGCAGGAGTGCGCGTGCCAGGAGAAGGCTCGTGCAAAGCATTGCAGGACAGAGCATTGGGCGTCTTGTCCTTGTCTGCAGTCGGTGTGAGAAACCTCTCCATTTCTTTGGCGCGCTCAAGAATACTGGCAAGGCTGCAGTCGTTTGAAGCACCTTCTGGCATGCTGCTGCTTGCTGTTCTGTGGATTTGCTTCACTTTGTGGAACACGGGATATTAAAAAAACGCGAAGAGACGCGTGGACAAAAGAGCGGGAAAATTGGTACGCAAAATTGTGAGTAAAAAATGGAATTGAAACAAAGTTGACTAATCAAAAAATTGAAAAAAAGGAATGAAACGGTTTTTGGAATTCAATCACTCAACAATAAACAAGATTCTACCCAAGCATATAAGGAGTCCAGCCTTATTGTCAATATGCAGCTGTACTGTACGCCATTACGCTGCGTGCTGTTTGCACTGCTCGCGCTTTCATTTCGCTTGGTTGTGAGTGAGTCTGTGCTCGTGACCGTGCAAACGCAGTCGCAGGAAGAAATGGATGCCCTAACGGCTGCCATTGACCGTGATGTGCAGAATGTCGAAGGTTCCATGCGCACGGTGCTGGGTGCTATTGAAGCCACGATGAGCAAGGTGGTGAATGTTGAATCGGATTACTTGCAAACTGTGCCGCGTTCTGTGCCGACGCTTGCGTTGTTGGACGATGTATCCATGGACTATGACAACAATGTATGGACGTTCACATATGAAAGCATGCGGGTTGACCCGAATGATTCGCTGAATTTGTTCAATCGCGTGCTCTACATGACGAAAGAGGGGAACAGTGTGGTAGGGGATACAGGCAACCTTTGTCTAAATAGCGCCAAAAGCAATGCGGAGTGCTTGCAGAATTTGCAATCCAGTTACACTGTGCCAGTGCAAACATTAAGTGAGGGCTCTGATTTCGTGCAATGGGAAGAGGACGGTTTGGAGTATCCTATTATTTCCAATATCAGCAACACAGAGAACAGTTTGGTGCAGACGATTTCCGTTCAAATCCCACACCAGCGCATTGTGTCCACAGTAAATGGTAAGCCCCCCCTTGCACAAAAAGAGGAAATAACACATCCAACACTGGGAAACCGAACACAGTATGTCTTTGGCATTGGCATGTTGTTCTACGGCGCTGGCAGCAACCAGATTATTTTTGATCAGTTCCAGTTGTTTGAGAACAGCAACGAGCAGCTTGCCATTGAGCGTCACAACTCCTATGCCGTGGCTAGGCATGTGTCTTTCTGGACGCAGCAGGCCAAGAACCACCCTGACCTGCGTGTTGCTGTGGTGGAATATTTGTTGGAAGTAGGGCACACGCTGGCGGGAATCCAAGCGTCTGTGAATGGCCAGGAGGTGTTGGTGGATGGTGCCTGTGCTGAGATGCAAGAGAGTATACAAAATACGCTTTCTGATTCGTCGTGCCTTGCACAGTATCCCTTGTGCGAGCCTCAGAATTACACGAGCACGGGGGAGGAAGGGGAGCAGGTGTGGGCTACGTATATTCTACCACTCCCATCAGACGCAGAAGCACCTTTTCGCATCAACACGTTGCTGAATACGTCAATGCAGGATGGTACCAATATTCTCTCTACTCTCAGTTTGGAAACATCACACCCCCCGACGAATGTGTGTGGAGATTCCATCACAGAGGAGTTTTCCTTCACCCAGCAAGTATCTGTGACCCTCTACCGCGGAAATGAGTTGGTAGCGCAGGAAATTCAGGGGGATTTCACGGTATACAACGACACCTCCATTGGCATGCCTGATTCGCTGATGACCCTGGTGCTGGCTCCCAAGGACGAAGCAGGGATGCAGTTTTTTGCCGACTTCCCAGACCAAAAGATTAACTTGGATGACTTATACATGTCACACGCCCTGACAGAAGTTGAGCTTCCTGCCAACATTCACAATGATCTGCTTCATGCCGAGGGTGGGAGAACAACTCTGGTATTGGACCCCGCGTTGCTGGAAAAGTGTCCCCATGAAACGAATGGTGGTGTAACGGGTGCATGTGTCACCACACATGACTGGACGCTACAGGGAAGCATTGACAGGCCGCACTCCTCCCCTACTCAGTACTTTGTGCGTCGTGTTATAGGAGACGATGAGGACAGAAATTGGTTGAAGTCGTTTATTTTTGGGGACACCACGGCTGCTGCTGCTGCTTTTTTGAATCGCACCATCGCATTGGTGCCTGAGGATAGGCGAGAAATTGCACAGACATACTGGATTTGGCCCATTTATGCATGGCCAGACCAATCGCCGATTGGGTTGAAGGACAAGACGATTGTGAGTTTCACGTGGTCCATCACGACTGCCGCACACACGAATCGGCGGCTGCTGGAAAGTGGAAGTGAAGCCGTGGGAGATATTCAGAAATCACAAAGCGCAGCATCAGAAAGTCTACGCGAAAAGAAGCGCAAGTTTCAGCAGAGGAAGGCGCACAAAGAGCTACTCAAACCTATGATTTCTATATCTAAAATCAAGGCCAAGCACGACAATTATCTGAAGAAGATTCAGCAGATTCAGCGACATATGCCGTCGCTTTTTGTGAAAAGAAAACCTGTGAAGAATGATGATGTTAAGTAGAAATGAGCTTTGCCGGTGGAGGTTGTTGGGTTCCAAACTTATTGCCTCTGATCATACACTTGCCCTCTTCCTCGTCTGCAGGTGCGGCTGAAGCATACACACCGTGTGCGCGTGGGGTATGCGTGTACCATATTCTTGTGTATGTTGTATATGGCGTGTCGCATGGCATGATGACGATGAAGACACAAATAACAATAATCAGAAACACTAGAAACAGAGAAAGGTCCATGTCGTGTATGTCGTGGTAGTTTCTGTAATAGTAGTCGTAATAGTCTTTGTAATAGTCTCCGTAATGCCAGTTGGGCCAATAGTGCCAGACGTCGACATCCACATTGACATGATTCGTGTCGGTGGTATTCATGATACTTTTGATATGTTTCGATTTAAATATGTGTTAAAGAGTTGAAAGATATGCATTGTTGAACGCTAATTCTTTCCTTTTCAAGACATTCATTTCCGTGACGTTAAAAAAAAATATCCTGATCTCTCCTTAAATTATAAACGCAAAAAGTAATTGTTTGCGTTGCTGCTGAATTCTGGATTATATAAATCATAATGTTTAAAAACATTGTTCGTAAATTCCTCACCGGCGATGCTTTGATAACCTTTTTTAAATTCTTCAAATACAGCTTGAATACGCGTATTAGTTTTCGATCTAATTGGAAAATACCTTACGGTTTCAAGACACTGTGCCAACCATTCAAAGTCTGCTTTTTCATATGTAGATGACATGTCAAAATCAATCACGTAGAGTCGATTTTGACACTGTTCCGTCAGTTCATCCGAATATTCATGACCAAATATGATTTCTATATCACTGGCATCGTTTTTGGCAACGTATTGAATAAGTGCTATCACAACACCAAGTTCATAAATTACCTTTTTAAAAATTTCAGTATTATTGTAAAATTTCTCAATCTCTTCTAAACCGTAGGATTCTCCCCTATTTTCAAAGATTTTATGGTGGTTCTTAAAACCCAGCAAGGCATGTATAGCATTGTTATTGCTCTTGTCATTGTCAGCTCGAAAAATTCTTGGTATTAACATGTAACATTGAGCAACTGTCTCTATGAATTGTAGAGGACAAGCAATCCTGACGTAATCATTCAAATGTACATTGTCATATGTCGAGATTTGATTGAAGATATTTTTGATTATATCAAATTCATTTCTCCATTTTCGAGAAACTCCTTGTTTATTACTTTCTTTTATACATAAGTCAAAATTTCCTTTCATGCTGTATACTGTGCCATGTGCACCCTGTCCCAAAACCTTATCTTTTTGATTTTCTATTGCCTTGACGTGATAACCAGCAAACAAATGTTTTGTCAAATAGTTCATTACAACTGAACTATTACTTCTTTTATAAATGAGACAATAGACATCATGACGTTAAAAAAAATAAAGTTACTGAGTATGCTTCATTGGAATAAACTTGATTATCCATGACTGTAATGTCTCCAATCACTCAGGGCACCACTAGCCGATTTTTCCCCCGAGTATGCACATGTCGCAAGCAAAAGCTGGTGTTGTATGCCAAAGTGCTCGAGAGTGCGGTGCGTGCTATGAAGTTGCTGGGGCCGGGGATGTCGGAGAAAGCGTATGAGCAGCACATGTTCTATAGTCTGTATTGCAACAACATTGCAACCGCCACACAGTTTCATGTATACAGTCCCCAAGAACATACGTGCAAACCGCCTATCCTTTGTGGCATTCTCGACATGCTGGTCCAGAGCAAAATCTTGGTGGAACTCAAAGCCAATCAGCGGAGAATCAACAGCAACCACATCGAACAGGTTATGCGGTATTACGACGTTATGCAAAAAAAACCCATGGAAGGAAAATTGAGTTCGATAGAACAGGATGATGACACACTTCTGGCGATAGTGATTAACTTTACGCAAATCAATTCGCAGAACGTCGTGCAAATTTGGAACAACGCAACCAAAAAACATGAAACGCTGTATGTGGACAAGATAGTACTGAGGGATTGATTGAATTCTGCATAAGTTGCGGGTGTCCTACACAAGGTTGAAAACAAAGCATTATATACGACAAAATATTTTGGCAAGTATATGAATGCAGATGAAAATCGTCTGTTTGAACATTGCATGACAGAAGTAGCAAAGTTTGATAACGGCGATCGATTTGTGTGGACACGAAACTCTACTGAAAATTATCTGCTCAATACTTCCAAAAAACCGATGATTAAATATTCAATTGACGGCGCCACTAGAGTGGAATTGATGCATGCATTCAACTCTGATGGCGATGGCGATAATTACGAATTAGTTTTCATTTCTGCTGCACCTGAAAGCACCGAAAAAACATTGACTGATTTTCAGATTAAAGCTTCCAAAACGAATAGAATACGATGTCTGAACATGTTAAAATATCTGGGTTTTCACAAATATAGGCCTTTGCTACGGAATCCGAAATTGGCAAACGCCTTTGAAATTTTTTATAGTTCACAAGACAGAGACTGGGAGGAAAAATCGTTAATGACATTACAATGGCAGTCAGAATCGTTGATGACATATTCAAGCCTTACACGAGCACAACGACCTTTACTGTCTACCTCTCAAAATAAAGGTGCAAATTCACGATATATCTTGGTCTTGTGATATACTAATATATTCAAATTTGATGCGGCCTTGAGCCTGTTGATATAAGTAAATGGCTTCTATCCATATGCATGTTCTCCAAGAACACTGTGAGCGTCGCGTCTGCCACACATTCCATGCCGTGGATGCTCAAGATCATCTTGCTCTTTGTGAATGTCTACTTTCAGTTTGAAGCATCGCGAGCACGCGCACGCAGCGAGGCCAGTGGGACAGTGCATGCGCGTGACCATTTCCAAGACAGCAAGTACGGCACTGCCAACATGCAACGAATGATTCTTATTCTCGTCATTGCAGAATTCATCAGCATGCTTTCGAGCGTGCTCCCCTCGCTGGTGTTTAGTGTGCAAGACCGGCGCGAGACGACGACTTTGATTGTATTCCAGACGTTTTTCCACCTCAACATCTTTATTCTAAGTTGTGTTGTGATGCGGGAGAAGAGTATAGCGCACTTGTTGCACGTTGCGCTACAGTTTATGTACGTGCACTATCACTACTGGCAGGCCAAAATTTTGTACAAGAAGCACAAAATCTTTTTATTCGGTGGTGTCTTTGCTTTCCTACATACGTTGTGTGTGCTGCTTGTGCCGGTTATGCTGCTCATGACGGTGAGAACCCAAGTGTCCAGGGCCAGCACATCGCATCAAGAGCATGCACAAGTCTTTGGGTGGATGCTCATTTTGTTCATGGGGGAAATTGCGTGTACCGTGGCATACGTCGAGAGTTATGTGCTCAAGATGTGTGGGCAAAAATACGAAGATCTCTTTTCATTTTGAGATCTCTTTTTATTTTGACCTGATATTTGTTGTTTATTTAATGCATCATTGGACAGGTGCCATGCTCATCTTGGGACGCTAAAATCTGTTTCCTCGCCTCTTCTATGTGCGTTCTGCGCAAGTTAATGTTGCAAATAAGGCGCTGTACGATGGCGTTGTAAATCAGTTTGGCTTGTCCGTGTATTTGGCACTTGGTGTTGAGGATACGATACAACGTCACCAGCACGAGCACGGGGTTGATATACTCAGCCCTTTGTTCTAATAACGATACACTCACACCATTCCCCATCATGCAACTGACCTTGTACTTGATGTGATCATTCTGCATGCCGTAGATAATAGATTTGATGGCAAGTATTTGCTCCTTGTTCATATATTTATACGGAATGAGCATGAGCGGTTGTTTTTCAAACGGGACGTAACCCTGGTCGGTAAATTTCACCTGCACAGCACTGGTGCAGAGCTGCGTCACAATCGTAGTTAGGCAGTCGTTTTCCGATGCTGCTTTCGACAGGCAGAGGACTTTAAAGGTTGTGTCCAAACTGTCGGGGGCAAAAAATACGTCGTGCATTTTTTTCGTGGCTGTGCTTGCTTGCATGCTTTGGGAGGTGAGGTGAGGTGGGGTAAGGTTGTGTATGAATGTCACTGTGTTTGAATAGAATACTTTTTTTTCGTTGTCGTCAGGGCTTAGGCTGGAGCTTTTGTGTTGTTTTTGTTCATTGCATCCTGCAACTTTTTTACTTGCTTCTCCAGCTCATAAAATTTGTCAAGCAATGGATCTACAATGTCGTCCTCCAAAAATTCTTGTTTTGATTTGAGGTGCCCAATTGTTTCTGCATTTGCTTTGACATTTTTTTGAAGTTCTTGAATGGATTTATCATTACGTGCAAACGATGTTGAAATCCATTCCTCATCCAAATGGCTATCAAAAGAAAGCAACAAGCCTTTTTTCTTATGCAAGTCACTTGAGCATGCTGATGTCATGCTTTTGCATAAAAAATAGCATCTCATATATGAATAGCCACAATCTTAGTCAGGAAGTTTGTAAAGAGCTGCTCGTAATGTTTGATAAGTGTAGAGAATATTCGACATTGGAAACATTCGACAATGTGCCTGTTAAGTTGATAAGTGCTTGCAGAATTGCGTGCTGCAAATCTGCCTGCTTTGAAAGATTGTCTGGCACGTCAACAATAGTGAATTCGGTGTAATAGCGTTGGGGAGTGGAGTAGGCGTGCTCGGCATGTGCACAAAGTAAGAAAGCCAGCACATACAGACACAGCTTTTGAGTTTGTCTAAACGTTGGCATATGTGTCATATGTGTGTCCCTACCATTCGTGTTATATCAGAATAAAGCCGTATGCATATTTCACTTGTTTGTATGCAGAGTAATGCAACTGGTGTATAAGATCAATGTTGCGTGTATGCCTGAGGTGCATTTGACTAAACTCTTGCAGTTGCTGCGAACTTGCTTTGTTGAGGCATATGTGATGGACACGCATGAGTTGCGATGTTTTGACTCCGCGATTGTTGCTCAGCAGAATGGGAATTTTATTGGTGTCTTGTTTATGCGCAAAGAGGACGCGGGCAAGTTTTCTCTCCACCACTTTTGCGTACACCCCCGCTTTCGGCAACATGGTATAGGGACCCAACTTGTGGAAGCGTGTCAGATAGAAGCCTCAAACGGGGATGTCGTGTTATGTGAGCTGGGTGATTGCGTGCGGAAGGAATCTGTAGAAAGCATACTTCTTAAGCTGGGTTTTATGCACAATGAAGAGAAAGAGCATAATGAGAGTGAGAGAAAAAGTAAGTTTACATGGTCCAAAGATACATGACGGTTTTAATGCTTCAAGAGATTTCTCTTTATAAAACAATGTTCATGTATTAGACAAATGCATGAGCAGTTTTACTACATGATTGTGCTTTATGTGATGATGCTTTTGCACACGACTCTGATAACAATGTTAATCGATTACAAATTTTACGTGGGTTAGTTTTAGAGCTCGCATCTGTTGAGACTTTGTCTCGCAAGATTAGTACTTAACATATATGTATACACACATTAATTATGAATCGATACATTTTATACCTGGATGCCCTGGGGAAAAGACCAAGAGATGAAAGTGACAAAGTGACGGAAAGCTCGGATGAAAGTAACAATACAACGGAAGCGCCATTTGAAATCTGGGCAAAAGACGACAAAGCAGATTGGACTAGTTGGCGTCCCAAGAGATCTGGGCCCGTCGCATGCTGCAATAATTACTATGACCCGGACATGATACGAGTTTATCCAAGTTACGACAAAAAGCAGCACAAGGATTTCAATATGCAAAACCAATTTGGTGAAAGAAACACATACTTTTACATAAAAAATAATAACGAGCATGATGTCACATTGCGTGTAAAATACTTTTGGAAAGAAGAAGGTGAAAATGAAAAGGTATCAGAGCGATACGAAGACAATGAATATGCATTAATTAAACTGCGACCACGTGAAATGGAAGCTGTAGCACATTGCATTGGCATTGGATATCCAGAAGAGTACTGTGGATATTATCTCTATGATGAGACAAACAAGAGCAACACCGATTATGTAGTCAAAATTACTCTCTTACCAGAGGCCTGAATCTGAAGTTTCGCGAGTAAGCTTTGTGTACATGTCGCTTTAAATGAGCTCAATTTTTGATTTCACGCATGTCCCTGTTGCATATATAACACTTAAAGCAAGGCTCTTCAGTATGTCGTTTGCTACCCCTGGCATGACAAGCAGCATGCAAAACTCGTCTCAAGAGCCCTATTTCAGCAACACTGGTCAGATTGATTTCAAGGTGGGCGTGCGTACGTACAACCAATACGAGGACACGCTGAATGCTACGAATGCTACGAACTCTGCGCCTTCTAAGAATACCGATGAAAAGCACACGACTTCCTTCAATCTGTCGTCTGGAGCCAAAATCATAGCCTCCATTACTCCGTCGCATTCTGGCATTCATACAGAGCATCAGGATGACTCGCATGATATTTCACACTTGACAGTGGCAGAGAACGCAAAACGTCTTGCTCGCATGATCTGTGAGAATGAGAATGACGCGCGTCCAACCATACGTCATAGCACCACGCGCACAAGTGCAATGAATGGCAGCAGCAATTTCAACAAGTTGGTGACAGAGTTCAAGAAAAACGGAAATCCTGATTTTCAGAAATGGCTTGATTTGAACACCAAGCGACAGAATTTGTCCGTTGGCGAGGCACAAAAGGTATATGCAGATGTAAAAAAACTGGCCAGCATGCCCCAAAATCAGAATCTGTCTGCGAACAAACTGTCAAATGCAACACATGACTCTATGCAAAAGCAAATGCGGCAACTTCGGTCTGACGTCAACGCCTTGCAGCAAGAGCAGAATCTGATGAGTCAGGCAATGCCAGCCAACAACGCTACTATCAAGGCCAAGATTGGGCAGATGGAAAAGGGCCTTCAGAACCACCATGCAAAGCTCGAAGAGCTGAGTGCAAGTTGGAAGAAAACTAATATGAATTTGAATAACACAAAAATCCAAAGCATGCAATCTACGAAGCAGCCTCTCAAGACACAGAAGTTGAGGCCCTACAAAGAAGGTCCAATCTCCTTTACAACTGAGCAACTTCGACTTGCCGCTGCTGCAATTTGATGCGGTCAGATGTAGTTATATATTAGAATTTTGTGTTTGTTTGTTTAAATGAACTCTTGTTTGAAAGTATGGTTTTACAACCCAGCACACGAGAGTGAGAGTTACTTCAACAAACTTGTAGCATACTGTGATGGCCCGTTTTGTCACTGTGAAATCCAGTTCCCCGACAACATGGCGTTCACGGTGTACATGGGCACGAGCGTCATGCGCAAGCAGAGAACGTTTGACACAAGCAAATACACGAGTGTTAGTATTCAATGTTCCCACGTGCAGCTCTCGCAAGCCCGTGCTTGCGCCGAGAAAGAGTTTAACGACAACAAAGCATTCAGCATGATTATGATGGGGCTTGCACTCACCAAAGTGCCGTTTGTCAGCCCCAACGGCACCTTC
>Ga0255743_10000494_pt1 | contig 34728 bp, 34 predicted proteins | sample 101ome_19_FD_179950 | JGI IMG/M metagenome (GOLD analysis project Ga0255743, IMG submission 179950) | Coastal salt marsh microbial communities from the Groves Creek Marsh, Skidaway Island, Georgia - 101405AT metaG (version 2) | ecosystem: Environmental > Aquatic > Marine > Intertidal zone >... | reverse complement strand
CGTCCTGCTGCGATCGATCAGTTGCATGTCGTTGGGGAGCAGATTGGCGTGGATGTGTATTCTGACAAAGGAAATAGTGATCCTGTTTCTATTGCTAAGGCTGGTATTGCCAAGGCTAAGGAGAATGGAAACAATATTGTAATAGTCGATACTGCTGGACGTCTCGCTATCGACGAGCAAATGATGGAGGAAATTGCCAATATACACAAGGCAATCAACCCAAATGAAACACTATTCGTAGTGGATTCAATGACCGGTCAAGATGCTGTCAATACAGCCAAAGCATTTCACGATGTCTTAAATTTTGATGGGGTAGTGCTCACCAAACTCGATGGTGATACTAGAGGTGGAGCTGCGATATCGATTAAATCGGTTGTAAGCAAACCGATTAAGTTCATCGGTACTGGAGAAAAAATGGAAGCGATTGATGTTTTCCATCCAGATCGTATGGCCGATCGTATATTGGGAATGGGAGATGTGGTTTCTTTAGTAGAACGTGCCCAGGATCAATTTGACGAAGAACAAGCCCGTAAAATTCAAAAGAAAATTGCCAAGAATACCTTCGGTTTTGATGACTTCTTAGATCAAATTCAACAGATCAAAAAGATGGGGTCTATGAAAGATTTAATGGGAATGATTCCTGGAGTTGGAAAGGCGATGAAGGGATTAGATATTGATGATGATGCTTTCAAACACATTGAAGCGATGATTCATTCGATGACTCCAAAAGAACGTTCCAATCCATCGGTGATTGATATGAGTAGAAAAAAACGAATTGCTAAAGGATCAGGAAGATCACTTCAAGATGTCAATGGACTCTTAAAACAGTTCGGACAAATGAATAAGATGATGAAGATGATGCAAGGTGGTGGAGCTAAAAAAATGATGCAAATGATGGGCGGTATGCCTTCAGGATTTCCTGGTAAATCATAAATTTTATAGTATAAATTATGGAATTATTAGACGGTAAAAAGATATCAAACGACATAAAAGATGAAATCGCTGCTGAAGTAGCTGCAATGAAGCAAAGAGGAGAACGAGCTCCTCATTTAGCAGCTGTATTAGTGGGTAACGATGGTGCGTCTCTCACCTATGTAGGGGCTAAGGTACGCTCTTGTGAGCGTGTTGGATTTGATTCAACACTTGTTAAATACGACACTGATGTTACTGAAGCTGAATTACTTGCTAAAATTGATGAGCTCAATAATGATAATGCGATTGATGGATTTATCGTTCAGTTACCACTTCCAAAACACATAGACGAACAAAAGGTGATCATGGCCATTGATCCTTCTAAGGATGTGGATGGATTTCATCCGACCAACTTTGGTAAGATGGCCTTGGATATGGAAACCTTTTTGCCAGCAACTCCTTTTGGGGTGATGGAGCTCTTAGAACGTTACAATATTGAAACATCTGGAAAACACTGTGTAGTGATTGGAAGGTCTCATATCGTTGGAAGACCGATGAGCATCCTCATGGGAAGAAAAGGAAATCCAGGAGACGCAACAGTAACCTTAACACACTCTAGAACTCAAAATTTAGAAGCGATTTGTAAACAAGCTGATATAGTAATTTCTGCTCTAGGAGTTCCAAATTTTGTTAAAGCAGAAATGGTTAAAGAAGGAGCTGTAGTGGTTGATGTAGGTATTCACAGAATAGCTGATGATTCAGAAAAGGGTTATTACATCACTGGTGATGTTGATTTTGAAGCTGTGAGTAAAAAAGCTTCATATATCACCCCTGTTCCTGGTGGTGTTGGTGCAATGACTATTGCAATGCTTCTTAAAAATACGTTAATCGCAGGTCAAAACAGAAAATAATGAGCACACTTTCTCCCTTCCATTTAGCAATACCGGTTCACAATCTCGAAGAATGTAGAAGTTTTTACAGAGATGTATTAGGGTTGAAAGAGGGGCGATCAGATACACATTGGGTCGATTTTGACTTCTTTGGACATCAAGTAGTGATTCATTACAAACCAAAATCAGAAGGTGATTTACACACCAATCCTGTCGATGGTAAAGACGTTCCTGTTCCACATTTTGGAGTGGTACTTCCATGGGATGAATTTGAACCTTTTGCAGATCGATTAAAGCGAGCTTCTATCGACTTTGTAATTGAACCTTATATTCGTTTTAAAGGTGAAGTGGGGGAACAAGCGACAATGTTCTTTTTAGATCCATCAGGGAATGCCTTGGAATTTAAGGCATTTAAGGATTTAGGACAACTCTTTGCTAAGTAGTGATAAATTCACTAATCATTTGATTGATTTCTGCACTTTTTAAGGAGTGGCCTAAGCCTTGAGTTAAATGTAGGCTACTACCTTTCCAATGTTTGTGAATTAGTTTTGCATCACTCACTGGAATCACTTTGTCTCTAATGTCGTGTACAATCAATCCCTGAACCTTAAATTGATCTGCCCAATTTGCAACAGTGAATTCAGTTGTTTTAAAATTAAATTCTCGTTGAAAAAAAGATTCCATCCCATTTTGAAGACGACTGTTAAGACCTAACAACTGATAGTAATTGTTCATGATTCCTTCCAATTGAGCTGGAGCTCCAAGACAAACGAGTTTTTCAATACTAGAGATTGGGTTCAAATGTTGGTTAAACAACAGCATCATACCCCCCATAGAGTGACCAATGGCAACACTTGGATTGAATTTTTCAATCATCGCCTTACCAATTTTTTGATAAAGAGGTACATAGAGAATATTACCTCCTGAATTTCCATGAGCAGGAGCATCACAAGCGATAATATTGTAGCCTTCCTCTTGTAGTTTGGCGATTAATTCTTTCCAACGAAATGCATTGCTTTCCCATCCGTGAAACAAGAGAATCGTTTCTTTATAACCTGGCCAATGATAGGTTTGAATAGCGAGTTTATCGACAATTAAAACCTGTGCTTTAGCCTCTTCTAAAAAGGCTCTTTGGTTTTCTCTAACTCTTCCTTTTCGAGGGCTTACAAAGAGCTTAAAGGCTTTATTAGCAGCTCTCTCCTTTGAGAAATAGGAAAGGCTATTGAAATAACTTCTAAAAAATCCAATCAGTAATTTTTTCTTGACTTTAGACATTACCACTGTATCATAATATTGGATATGGTAGCATTGTCAGGAATTTGAAGTGCTTCAATAATTGCAGCTCTATCGTATTTTAAGACATCAGGTAGTTCATTTCTATCGACACTGTAAAAGATTGATGATCCTTTGATGGTAATAGATACGGAGTTAAGAGCAGGAAGAATTTTGTCGATTGTACCTGTAGATTTTAAATCTTTAAAACTGCTTCCAATACGAATATTTTTATCTGTCTTATATCGAGAATCATAGATTCGTATCGATCCAACTGTTTGAGAACTATCACCCTTGGGTTGTAATCTGAGAAGTCTAGATCCTTTTTTGTCGTAAATCAATAAACTAGATGTTAATGACCCATTTTTCAACCCAATCGAGTCATTAGTGACAATCGAATCTTTGGAGTATATCGTTTCCAATTCACTAATTTTTGTCGTTTTTGAAAGTTTTCCAACAAATGACTCATTAATAGTGAATTCAGAGGGAGTCGTCTCACAAGCACTTAGTCCAATAAGAGCTAAAATCAAAGTGATTAAAACATATTTTTTCATTTGATAAAAGTACTAAAAAAGTTGATGAATTGATCTAAAAATGATTTGAGTAGCATTCTTTTAACTCTGCTGAAATAGCGTATCTTTGCTCCATGTCAGAGAAAAAGCAACAAATCGATGTCAGTACTGGTAAAGCCTTACCACTTATGGAGGCTTTTTATACCATTCAGGGAGAAGGTTATCACAAGGGTGCAGCGGCTTATTTTATACGTGTCGGAGGATGCGATGTCGGATGTCATTGGTGTGATGTTAAAGAGAGCTGGGATGCCGATAAACACCCAGCAACTTCGATTGATGCTATTGTCGAATTAGCATCCAACTACCAAACGATTGTCGTTACTGGAGGTGAACCTTTGATGTGGCCAATGCAACCTTTAACTTCAGCTTTAAAAGAGAAGGGGATGCAAACACATATTGAAACCTCTGGCTCGTATCCCTTATCGGGGCATTGGGATTGGATTTGTCTCTCTCCAAAAAAGACTGCTTTACCACTTGAGGGAATCTATAAAGAAGCAGATGAGCTTAAGATTATCGTTTACAATAAGCACGATTTGCAATTTGCAGTTGAGCAAGCTGAAAAAGTATCTGATGACTGTAAATTATTCTTACAACCCGAGTGGAGTGTTAGGGATAAGGTAATACCACTAATTGTTGACTTTATAATGGAACACCCACAGTGGAAGGTGTCCTTGCAAACTCATAAGTATATGAATATTCCCTAGTTATGGATGTATTAGGTACTGCACTTCTCGATCATTTTAAGGGACTAAACAAAGAGGATATCAAAACTTTTTCTGAACTAGGAGGATGGGATGAACTTCCCTTAGATTACCTTTTTAGGTCCTTTGATCAAATGCCAATTATCGAACAAAAAGCTCTTGAGCTATCAAGGGGCAGGATACTCGATATTGGATGTGGGGCTGGGTCTCACAGTTTGTATTTACAATCTGTTGAGAAAGAGGTGTTGGCATTGGACAATTCTAAAGGAGCTGTAGAGGTCTGTAAGCAAAGAGGTTTAGAAAATGTGATACTAGCGGATATCAATAGTTTTAACCCAGACCATACTTTTGATACACTTTTGTTGTTAATGAACGGGATTGGTCTTGCTGGAACGCTTAAATCACTTCCTGATTTTTTGCTAAAACTCAAAGAGTTGATAAAACCAGATGGTCAGATTTTACTCGATTCATCGGATGTTGTCTATATGTTTGACCAGGATGAGGATGGGGGATATTGGATCGATGCATCTAAAGGCTATTACGGAGAAACTCATTTTCAAATGCACTACAACAATATGATATCAGAATCATTTCCTTGGTTGTATATCGATTTTCAATCTCTAAAGGAGATCGCTGATCAGTGTGGTCTAAAAGCAGAGCTAATACAAGAGGGAGAACACTACGATTATCTATCACGATTAACTCTAGAATCCGACAGAGTTTAAATCTAAATCACTATTCTCAACCAAGAAGGCAAAATTGACTTCTACATCATCTTTAATCTTGATGAGTTTGAAAAGTTTTGAGGGGGGCTCTAAGGCAAATGCACTTAAATTAATAGTATTTCTTCCTTTGATATAGAAAGAGTTGTCTCCTACTTGAAAGCAATAGACAGGAATTGTATAATGCTTTGTGACTCCTGATAAGGAAATATCACATTCGATAGTGTTTACAAGTGGGTTCTTGATATCAGTTGTAGAAAACGATATCTTTAAATCAGGGTAATCATGATGATTGACCATTTCAAGGAAGTTGTTGTAAATAAGTTTCTTCTTGGTTTTAAAACTGGTAAATGGCACCTCTAAATTTAATTGATGCGATTGGTTTCTAGAAGTGTAATTAGTCGTATGGTCTATACTTGCCTTGAGTTCAAAAGAATTGATATTGGAATGACCTTCGATCTCAATATAGGATTCTGTCGACTGCGTATTTCCTTCTATTTGCCCATAGGTCAACAGTGGAAGAAGTAGAGTCCATATGATATTTTGGATCGATTTCATTGATTTAAAGATAGTTGAAAAAACAAACTGCACTATTGGAATTTTATAGTGCAGTTTGCTTAACATATTAACTTGTTTATTTAACTAAACTCAGATTAGAAAGTAATTGCAGTTTCTAAAACTACACCGTTGAATTTTCCTCCTTCAAGAGCAGTACCGTCATAAGCAGCTCCAGAGTATTTTTGAGTTACTAAATCTAATTTAGCAAGTACGTTAGGAGTGATATACCAACCAGTTGACAAGTTGAAACGGTTCACTACTTCTTCAGCAGATGCAGCAGTTTTATTTCCTTTAACTTGATTTAAACGAGTTGCTAAGTATAATTTTTTGTCAGTTCCAAAACGGTAAACTAAATCAGCTCCTGTTTGAGTGTATTTACCATCATTATCACTTTTGTCTTTGTCGATTTCATAAAGTCCGTAGAACTCTAAGTCTCCTACTTTTACAAATGGTGCAATTTGAGTTGCAGTGTGTTGTTTGTAACCTGGGCTTAATCTACCAGATCTGAAGTTGTCAGATGCACCATCTTCTACCATTACCCAGTAGTAACGAGCTCCTGCACGGTCTCCGCTAAAGAGGTATCCGCCATTAGATGTAGATGAACTAGTGAAAAGTGATCCAGTTAAACGAACTCTTACATCATCATTGATTTGTTTGTCAAATCCTAGTTTAGTGTAAAGAGATGCTCCGTAATCAGCTGTAGAACTAGTTTTAACTGATTGGTTCAATTTACCGTTTGTGATACCAAATACTCCAATAAATCCACTTTCAGCCATGATGTTCAATTCAGCAAAAGGCTCAGTTGTAAAAGCATCCATGATGTAGTTTCCAACAAATGGATTTGCAGTTGCATAACCGTTATCTGTTCTTCTAAACCAAGTATCTCCGTAGTTAGGCATGTCGTAACCAACTCTTAAATAAGCGATATCCATAAGTTCAGATAAGAATCCTTCACTGATAAAATCTAGGTTGTCCATTCTAAGGTGTCCACCCATTACCCATGCTTCATTGTGGTGACGTGAAGACATATAGTTTCTAAGATACATAGTCATACCATCTGCTAAATAAGCGCGGATGTCTAAGTTCGCTGTAGGTAAGTTGATGTCTTTTCCGATCATCTGTAAGCTACCTGATACATTTTCGTGTTTTAATCCTTGGAATTGTAGAGCAAATCCACCGCCTACTTCAACATTAACTCCGTCGAATTCTTTTAATTCAGATTTTGTAGTCTCGAATTGAGCAAATGCCAGACTGCTAAATAATAAAGTAAGGATACTTAATTTAATTGTTTTCATGATTGAGATTTTTTGCGTGAATAATTAATGTTGTTTTTTACTTTTTTTAAATGTTATTTAGATTTCAATTTGATTGCGTACTGTATAACTACTTCATTTCCAGTTTTAATTGTACCCATCAAGGCTGTTGGTGGATCCATTTTAAAATCGGTCATCAAAAGACTCTTTTCTCCATTGAGACTCAATAGACCATTTTCAATAGATCCACTGATTTTTAAATCAATGATCTTTCTAAAACCTGCCATATAGAGTTCTCCTTTTAAAACGTCGTCAAAACTTCCATTAGTGATTGTAACTGTTTTTGCTTCTTTTAAAGTGTATACAATCATTGGATAATCGTCCGATTTTAATGCGTTATATGTTTTTTTATCCATCATTTTTCCGTGTTCACTTTTTAAACTTTCAGCTTTAGCTTCAAAAGTGAGCCCGTTAAACACAACTTGATTTTCATTTACATCGATATCTGCATTACAATTCATTTCTTGGAGTTCAATTTCCCATGGATGGAGGCTAGATGTACCAGAAACAGTTAATTTACTTTGACCTACCTCTATTGAATAGGAAGCTGTAGAATTCGATATTGGGAGGGTAAATAAAAGGGTTGAAATGAGTGTTATAATCGCTTTCATAACTTTGTTTTTAAGTGAAAAATACTTTTAACTTGTATTTCTTATACGAAGGTATGTCGAAGAAATATGGAGATTTATGACTTCTGTCATGTGTTTTATTAAAAGTATTATTTTAACACATTTGATATATATAAAATACCAACAAGTCATTTATGTTGAATAAATGATAAACAAATAAGCTGTTCTAATTAGCAATATTAATTAAGAGTCCTATACTTGTTAAATGCAGATTTTAAAAGCGGAAGAAGTTTACTATTAGAAACCTTGTCTGGGTAGGTATCCAAACCGTATACAATTTCTTTTGAATCTAGCTCTTTATAGGTGTGAAACAGGTGATCCCAGAATCCAAAGATATTTCCGTAGTTGGAATCGGTATAGGGAATGCTTTGATGATGGTGTACCTTGTGCATATTTGGGGTTACTATCAACCAATGTAGCCAACGATCAATAGATTTAGGAATACTGATATTGGCGTGGTTAAATTGGGAAAGTACCACTGAAAGGGCTTGGTATAGCATAATGGTTCCAATAGGAGCTCCACTGATAATCACAGCTAAACAAGTGAATGCAAATCGCACAACACTCTCAAGAGGGTGATGTCTGTTAGCAGTAGTGGTGTCAACATGATGATCGGTATGGTGAACGATATGAAATCCCCAAAGGACTTTTACTTGGTGCTCTACAAAGTGTGCAAAATAAGCTGCGATTAAATCCAGAAGGATTACACCAATTAACACATTTAACCATAATTGATCTAATTGGAGCCAATTTAAAATTCCAAAATTGGTTGAACTCACCCAATCACTGCTCATTAATAGTAAAAATGCTAAGCTAAAATTGACTATAATGGTAGTCATGGTAAAAAAGATATTGATTCCTGCGTGTTTGACCTTGTGATATGAAAACTTAAAAAGGGGAATAACAGATTCTAGGATCCAAAAGAATGCGATTCCACAAATAAGAATCAATGATCTGTGAAGAGAAGGAATTGTCGAAAAATATTCAAATATCGCTTCCATGAGTTTCAATTTACAATTTTATTTCTTTCTTAAGAGCTTCCATCACTTCATAAGTAGCAGGACAAATCTCTGTATTCTTAAGAGTGATTTTTCGAATTTGATGAAATTTCTTTCGGTCTGTATGAGGAAATTCTCTACAGGCCTTGGGTCTAACTTCGTAAATAGAACAGTAATTGTCCGCTCCTAGAAATGGACACGGCATCGATTGAAAAACCAAATCATTGTCTTCATCGACTCTTAGGTATTGTTCAATAAAGCTTTGAGGCTTTAATTTAAGGTGCTTTGAGATTCGAACTACATCATTGTCGGTGACTAATGGGCCTGTAGTTTTACAGCAGTTAGCACATTGTAAACAATCGATTCGATCAAATACTTGATCGTGTATGGATTGCATGGTATAATCCAAGTTTTTTGGAGGTTTTTTGGCAAGCTTGTCGAGGTATTTTTTATTTTCTTTTGCCTTTTCAGCAGATAGCTGCTTGAGTTTGTCGAGTTGTTCTTTCATCAAGGATACAGCAGGTATTTTTTTCTGATAGATTTAAATATATTGATGTCCTTTTGCCAACTCATTCGAATTTGATCCTCTGTCAAGCCTTTTTCAATCTGCTGTTGTAAGAGTTCTGTGCCAGCGTGTCTTGTAAAACCTGAGGTGATAAAAAATGCATTCTTGTCAATTGAGTTTTCATAGGCTTCCATCAACCATTTTAAACTTACTTTGTTGGGGATTTCAACAGTACTTAAATCTCTTCCATAACATAGTTTTCCATCCTCTTTTGGATATTTTGAACCCTTATTAGGATGTGGTGTATAGCTAAAATCAAAATATGTATTATCTAAAAATGAGGCTCCAAATCTAGAGAATTGATAAGGTGTTCCTCTACCTGCATTGACATTGGTTCCCTCAAAGAGCCCAAGACTGGGATATAGTCCTATGGATTGATCATTTGGAAGGTTAGGAGATGGTTTAATGGGAATATGATAGCTGCTTTGGTGAGTATATCCTTCGAGTGGGATGATTCTCAGGTCTAAATCACTATCGACTCTCAACCACTTTTCTCCTTTTAACATATTGGCATACTCTCCAATAGTCATTCCGTAGACTAAGGGAATTTCATTTAATCCCAAAAAACTACTGTGTTTTTTTTCTAAGACAGGTCCGTCAATATAACTTCCATTAGGGTTGGGTCTGTCAAAAACAATTAAAGGAATATTGTTTTCAGCACAAGCTTCCATGACGAGCTGAAGCGTAGCGATATAGGTGTAGAATCGAACTCCAACATCTTGAATGTCGAAAACAACGAGATCGAGGTCTTCTAATTGTTCAGATGTGGGTTTTCTGTTTTTTCCGTATAGTGAAACGATAGGCAGTCCTGTTTTAGAATCTATTTCATCTTGAATCTTTTCTCCAGCATCAGCATCAGTTCTAAATCCGTGTTCTGGCGAAAAAATTGTTTTGATATTTACTCGATGAGCGAGTAGTGAATCAACCAAGTGGATGTAGGTATCGTCTTTGAAAATGACTGATGTAGCATTGACAACTAGTCCAATTTTCTTTTCTTTGAGAAGAGGAAGATAGCTTTGTGTCTTATTGGCTGCAACTAGAATTTCTTGTTGGGCATAAACTGAACCAATAAATGACATAAGCAAAGCTAAAACTAGATATAAAACCTTATTTTTGAGATAATTTAAAACTGTATTCATTGAATTTTCCCTTGTTTATTAGCCAGAGGTTAATCAAAGGCCATCCACATAAAAGTAGTATTTCTAGGCCGATTATAAAAATTGCTGTGAGTGCAATTGCAATTGGTATTGTGATGATGTTGATTGCTATCGGTACAGGTATCGGTTTAAAACAAAACATTAGAGACAAAGTAGCTGCTTTTAACGGTCATATTCAAGTACTAAATTTTGATCAAAACAATTCCAATGTCAGTCTAGTCCCATTAGACAAAAATCAAGAGTTCTATTTGGAATCACCTCCAATGAAAGGAGTCGTCCACCGTCAGGCCGTGATTTTGAAAGCAGGAGTCATCAGAACTTCTGAAACTTTTGAGGGAATTATTGCAAAAGGAGTTGGGAGTGATTTTAATTGGAAACTTTTCGACGATATTTTGGTTGAGGGAAGCATTCCAAATTACAAGGATGAATTAAACAATGAGGTCTTGATTTCAAAGACCTTAGCTAAGGCTTTAAAATTGAGTTTAGGAGATCAGTGCAACGCCTTTTTTTTAAAGGATGAATCTTCACAGTCCTTACCCAATCAGCGCAGATTTACAGTCAGTGGTATCTATGACAGTGGATTTGATGAATTTGACAAATCCTATATCATGTTAGATATCAGACATCTACAGCGAATTAATCGATGGAATGAAAACCAGGTCGGCCTTATTGAGGTTTTTATAGATGATTTTGACAGCTTGGATTCCTATGCAGATACTATCTACAAACAGAGTAGTTCTCAATTAGATGTTCGAACCGTTAAAGATCGTTACTTCACCATCTTTGAATGGATTGAACTATTTGATTTCAACATAGCGCTTATTATTGGAATCATGATTTTAGTAGGTGGGATTAATATTGTTACCGCCTTATTGGTTCTCGTGTTGGAAAAGACTAATACAATAGGGGTTTTAAAAGCCCTCGGTGCTTCGAATTGGACCATACGTAAGATTTTCATCTATCAGGCTATTTATCTGGTGATTCGAGGTCTGTTTTGGGGAAATGTGATTGGATTAAGTCTTTTGGGTGTTCAGTATTTTTTCAGATTAATTCAATTTCCAAATCCTAAAGAATATTTTATGAGCTATATCCCTGTGAGTATTTCTATGTCAGATATTCTATTCCTAAATATAGGAATTGTCATCATCAGTTTTGGGATGTTGTTAGTACCGTCCTTTGTCGTTTCTAAAATTAGCGTTATTAAATCGATAAAGTTTGATTAATTGCGATGCTCTTAGAGATATTTTGTAAATTCAACCTTCAATTAAACCGCTACAAATGAAAAAATCACTTCTTTTTCTGGGTCTACTATTGCCATTATTGAGCATGAGTCAAACTAAATTATCTAGAGCAGAAAAACAAATTGTTAAAACGATTCGCAAAAACTCAGCTGATCAAATCAACTTTTTAGAGAAGGTTGTAAATATCAATTCAGGAAGTTTAAATCTCGATGGAGTACGTGAAGTTGGATCTGTTTTTGACGACGCTTTTAAGGAAATTAACTTTGACACTAAATGGATTGAGATGCCCTCTGAAATGAATAGAGCGGGGCATTTTTTTGCTGAGCGAAAAGGAACGAAAGGAAAACGAATTTTATTGATAGGTCATTTAGATACGGTCTTTGAAGAAAATTCTCCATTTCAAAAATTTGAGCGCATCGATGACAGGTTAGCTCATGCTCCTGGAGGAAATGATATGAAGGGTGGCGATGTGATCATTCTTTACGCCTTAAAAGCCTTACAAGAAAATAATTTGATAGATGATGCTCAAATCATCGTTGCCTTTACAGGAGATGAAGAAAGTACGGGTAAACCACTTTCTATCTCGAGAAAAGATTTAATCGAAGCTGGAAAGCGATCAGATGTGGCTCTAGGTTTTGAAACAGCTACAGGATACGACTATGCAACAGTTGCTAGAAGAGGTGCTTCAGGCTGGGAAGTTAAAGTCTCTGGTAAAAGAGCTCACTCATCAGGTGTTTTTAGTGAACATGTTGGAGCAGGTGCTATTTTTGAAATGGGTCGCATCCTAAACGATTTTTACCAAGAAGTAAAAGGTGAAGATTTGTTGACTTTTAATCCAGGTGTACTGATGGGAGGAACCTTTGTGGATTACGATAAGATGAAAAGTGGAGGAGAAGCATTTGGAAAAACAAATGTTGTTGCTCAAACTGCGATGGTACGTGGTGGTTTGAGATTTATTACTGAAGATCAAAAAGAGCGCGCTAGAGCTAAAATGAGAGAAGTAGTCGCTAATAATTTACCGCATACTTCAGCAGAAGTAAGTTTTGAGGATTCTTATCCATCTATGCCTCCAACAGAAGGAAATCACGCCTTGCTAGAACAGTTATCAGAGGTAAGTCAGGCCTTGGGTCAAGGTGAAGTTAAGGCCTATGACCCTGGAAAAAGAGGAGCTGCTGATACCTCTTTTGTAGCTTCATATGTATCTTGTCTTGATGGATTGGGATCTATGGGTTCAGGAGCTCATACACCACAGGAAACAGTAAATTTACAAACCTTAGAAGATTTTACACTTAGAGCGGCTATTTTAATATACAGGTTGACAAAACAAGATTAATGAATAAGAACAAACTTATAGAACAATACGGATTTCTTTTTGAAGAGGAACTCATCGATGAAATGGATAAAGTTGGAAAATACATCAGTGTTCCCGCTGATAAAGAAATCATCGATATTGGAGATGAGCTCACTCATATTCCACTTTTGTTATCTGGAGCTATTAAGATTTTAAGAGAAGATGAAGACGGAGATGAGCTATTGCTCTACTTCATTGAAAAAGGAGATTCTTGTGCCATGTCTTTTAGTTGCGGTATCGAAGGAAAGAGAAGTGAAATAAGAGCCGTAAGTGAATCTGATTCTGAAATCTTGATGATTCCTGTAATGTATATGGAGCTTTGGATGGCCAATTATCGATCATGGAGAAACTTTGTAATCGATTCTTATCACGCAAGAACGAAAGAATTACTTGAAACGGTCGATACCATTGCTTTCTTAAAAATGGATATGCGCATATTAAAATACCTTCAAGACAAGGCTAAAGTCATTGGTAATGATTTGTTGAACACAACTCATGAACGAATCTCACAAGATCTTCACACATCAAGGGTTGTCGTATCTCGAATCCTAAAAAAATTAGAGAAAGATGGTAAGATTAAACTCTTTAGAAATGAGATTAAAGTTATAGAGCTTTAAACATCTTGATTTTTAAATAAAGCCAACTATAAAAAAGGCTGTCATAATTGACAGCCTTTTTTGTATAAACTAAGATTTTGTCTATTTGACAAATTTATAGGATCGTTCAATAAACTCCGTAAGTGCTTCCCCTTTGAGGAGTCCCTTAGAAAGTTTTGCTAAATCGACTGACTGTTTGATAAGACGTTCTTTCTTTTTAGCTGTCTTGGTATTTAAGATTTCAGCTACCAGTTCGTGATTTCCGTTGACTACTAAATTGTACATTTCTGGCATATTGCCCATTCCAAACATCCCACCACCAGTTTGTTGCATTTCCTTCATTCTTCTCATGAATTCTGGTTCTGTTATGATGAATGGAGAGGCATTAGAATCCAAGGCCTCCACTTTAACAGTGTAGGTTTGAGTTCCTAGAGTTTCTTCAATTGAAGTTTTTAAGGTCTCTTTTTCTTCGTCAGAAAGTTTTGAGATTGAATCTTCATCCTTTTTGATGAGGTTGTCTAAATGATCAGCATCAACTCTTGCAAAGGTGATGTTTTCATTCGAAGTTTCAAGTTTCTGTAAAAGGTGAGAAACGATAGGCGAATCCAATAATAAGACTTCGTATCCTTTGTCTTTTGCAGCATTGATATAGCTGTGTTGTGCTTCTTTGTCAGAAGCATAAAGGATAACGAGTTTACCGTCCTTATCTGTTTGATTTTCTTTTAACGCTTCTTGAAGTTCATTCCAAGTGAAATACTTATTATCTACCGTTGGATAAAGTGCAAAAGCATCCGCTTTTTCCATGAACTTATCCTCTGAGAGCATTCCGTATTCAATCACGACTTTGATGTCATTCCATTTTGCTTCAAAATCTTCTCTGTTTTCATTGAAGAGACTCTTTAATTTATCAGCAACTTTTCTGGTGATATACGAAGAGATCTTTTTAACCGCACCATCGGCTTGTAAATAGGATCTAGAAACGTTTAGTGGGATATCTGGAGAATCAATAACCCCTTTGAGCATCGTTAGGAATTCTGGAACGATTCCCTCTACATTATCCGTTACAAAAACCTGGTTTTGATAGAGTTGAATTCTGTCTTTTTGAAGACTTAAATCATTGCTCAATTTAGGGAAGTAAAGAATACCTGTTAGGTTAAAAGGATAATCGACATTGAGGTGAATGTGAAATAATGGCTCCTCAAATTGCATTGGATACAATTCTCTGTAGAATTGTTGGTAATCCGCAGTCTCTAAATCAGCTGGTTGTTTCGTCCATGCTGGTTCAGGGTTGTTAATGATATTAGGTACTTCCTTAGTAGGTGCTGGATCTTCTTCTTTTGCTCCTTCCGGTTTTGGAAGGGTTTCGGTTTTGGTTCCAAATACAATAGGAATAGGCATAAACTTATTGTACTTGAGTAACAATTCTGAAATCTTAGACTCTTCTAGGAATTCTTCAGAGTCTTCAGCGATATGGAGAATAATTTCAGTTCCTCTTTCTTGCTTGTCAGCAGCTTCTAATGTGAAATTTGGCGAACCGTCACAAGTCCAGTGAGCAGCTGGTTCGTCAGTATAACTTTTTGTTATGATTTCAACAGTGTGAGCAACCATAAATGCAGAGTAGAATCCAAGTCCAAAATGACCTATAATTCCACTGTCTTTAGCAGTGTCTTTGTGTTTTTCAAGGAATTCCTCAGCTCCTGAAAAAGCAACCTCATTGATGTATTTTTTTACTTCGTCAGCAGACATCCCTAAACCTTGGTCAATGATGTGAAGTTTTTTTGCTTCTTTATCTATTTTGACATGGATCTCTGGAGTTCCGTATTCAACTTTTGCTTCGCCAATAGACGTTAAGTGTTTTAATTTTAGCGTCGCATCAGTTGCATTGGAGATCAGCTCGCGTAAAAAGATTTCGTGATCACTGTATAAGAATTTTTTAATCAGTGGAAATATGTTTTCTACAGAAACATTAATCTTACCTTTTGACATAGTATTGTGTTTTAATTTTTGTGAATTTTAATCACATAAGTCAAAACAAGTGCCAAAGAAGGATTTATGACAAGATGTCACTACCAACGAATAATCACAGAACCCCAGGTAAAACCAGAACCAAAGGCAGCTAAAACGACAAGATCTCCTTTTTTAATTAGACCTTTTTGATGAGCTTCAGCTAATGCGATAGGAATTGAAGCTGCTGTAGTGTTTCCGTAATACATAATATTGTTGTAAACCTGATCATCACTGAGTCTAAATTTCTTTTGAATAAATTGAGCAATTCTGAGATTTGCTTGATGAGGGATGAGTAAGTCGATGTCGGATGCCTGAAGATTATTAGTTTTTAGACCTTCGTTGATGACTTCAGCAAAACGAACCACCGCATTTTTAAACACAAAAGTTCCATTCATATAGGGATAGTAGCTGATGTCTTCTGGATCATTGTCTTTGAGAATATCTGTAACCCATCTCGAGCCTAACCCAGGAGCGGTCATTGACAAGGCCTCAGCATGTTCTCCTTCACTGTGTAAGTGAGAGGATAAAATCCCTGTATTTAAATCTTCAGATCTTCCAATGATCGCAGCACCTGCACCATCTCCGAAAATGACAGAGATACCACGTCCTCTGGTGGTCATATCTAAACCTTTAGATTGTAATTCAGAGGCAATGATTAAGACGTTTTTATACATGCCCGTTTTAATGAACTGATCTGCAATTGAAGTTGCATATACAAAACCAGAACACTGAGCACGTACATCAATAGCACCAACATTTCTAAGGCCTAATTCCTTTTGAATATACACTCCAGGCCCTGGAAAATACATATCAGGACTAAGAGTAGCAAATACAATTAAATCGATTTCATCTTTGTCTAAACCAGAATTTTCTAGAGCTATTTTAGCAGCTTTCAAGCCCATCGAAGTTGTGCTGTCTTCAGAACCAGGAATGACATGTCTTCTTTCTTTTATTCCGGTTCGTTCCTGAATCCATTCGTCACTTGTGTCAATTATCTTAGATAAATCGTCGTTAGTGACCACATTATCGGGAACGTAAAAACCTAATCCTTTAAAATAAGAAGTGTACATATCGAGAGCTTTAATTTACCTAAATATACGATTTATTATTTCTTTCTAATCAAGTAAAGCCCAATAAAAGTAATGAGTCCATTAAGGGGTAAGAGCTCGTATCCCACCTGGTAACCGCCTAGGTAATCAGCAGGTATAGTTCCAATCGCTGTGGCTGAAATAATCGAAATAAGGGTCACGAGCCAGGCCCATTTATCATTGATTTGGTATTTTGTAAAAATCCCAAAACTATACAAGCCTAATAAGGGGCCATAGGTGTAGGAAGCCACTGTGAGAAGACTGTCAATGATATTAGAAGTTAAGACGTATTTAAAAATAATGATGACGATCATTAAAAATACGCTCATCAAAATATGTGTCTGTTTTCTGATTCTTTTTTGACGCTCTTCAGTTTTATTTTCCAAACCTATAAAATCGACACAAAAAGAAGTTGTAAGGGAGGTTAATGCAGAATCAGCACTTGAATATGCTGCAGCTACTAAGCCGAGCAAGAAAGGCACAGCTACCCAGATTCCCAATCCAGAATTCAGTGCAATTTGAGGAAAGAGCAAATCCGTCTTTGCCTGGCCATCCATCAGTGGAATACCAATATTGTTCTTCTCGGCATAGATAAACAAAAGTGCACCCAATAGCATGAAAATAAAGGTGACAACCACCAAGCTAATACTCATACTGATCATGTTTTTTTGTGCGTCTTTGATGTTTTTACAACTCAGGTTTTTTTGCATCATATCCTGGTCTAAACCAGTCATTCCGATAGTGATGAATGCTCCTCCGATCAGTGATTTTAAAAAGTAAGAGCGATTGTTGAAATCATCAGTAATCCACACCCTTGAATAGTTTTTAAGTTCTTCAGATGCAAAGAAATCTCCAATACTCCATCCTAAATCTTGAGCGATAAAATAGATGGAAAATACAACCGCTAAAATCATAAAAAGGGTTTGAAGAGAATCGGTCCAAACAATGGTTTTGATTCCTCCCTTAAAGGTGTAGAGCCAAATCAATAAGATGGATATCACAACAGTGAGTTCGAAAGGAACGTTCCAAGCGTCAAACACAAATTGTTGCAACACGATGGCGACTAAAAAAAGTCTAAAAGATGCTCCGAGGACTCTCGATATAAAAAAGAAAAAAGCTCCTGTCTTATAGGAGGTAGGCCCAAAACGATCTCTGAGATATTCGTAAATAGAGGTGAGATTGAGTCTGTAATAAAGTGGCAGTAACACAAAAGATACGATGAGATATCCAAAGAAATAACCGATGACTACTTGAAGGTAGGTAAACTCAGTTCCCCCAATCCAACCAGGTACCGAAATAAAGGTAACTCCTGATAGAGAGGCTCCTACCATTCCAAAAGCGACTACATACCAAGGAGATTTTTTACCTGCTCTAAAGAAGTCTTCATTCGAATCATTTTTGGAAGTGAGTAAAGAGATGCCTATTAGCATTAAAAAATAGGCTCCTATGATTAGTGTAATGGTTATTGGGCTCATAAATTTTTTTTGCAAATGCAAAGTACAAAAACTTCCTACATAAATCTAAAGTTGTAATTTTGAGGCATGGAATTTTCATCGAAACTTTTAGAGGATGCCGTTAATGAGGTGTCTCAACTTCCTGGAATAGGAAAGCGAACCGCACTTAGATTGGTTTTGCATTTGCTTAGACAGCCTGCATCTCAGACTCATGATTTGGCTACATCTCTAGTTCGATTAAAGGATACGATTAAGTATTGTAAAGACTGTCATAGTATATCTGATGCTGAACAATGTGATATATGTGCCAATCCTTCGAGAGATGGAGAGGTGATTTGTGTTGTTGAAGATATCAGAGATGTGATGGCTATAGAAAGTACCGCTCAATTTAAAGGTAGGTATCATGTGTTGGGTGGAAAAATTTCTCCTATTGAAGGAGTTGGTCCTCAAGATTTGACGATTGAAGCATTAATAGAACGATTAAAATCTGGTTCGATTAAAGAACTTATCTTTGCTATGAGTTCTACAATGGAAGGAGATACTACTAATTTTTATATCTATCGACAATTAGAAGGAATGGATATAAAGACTTCGACAATTGCTCGAGGAATTGCTGTTGGAGATGAGTTGGAATACGCAGATGAAGTTACCTTGGGTCGAAGCATTTTAAATCGCATTCCATTTGAAAACTCTATGAAGACACAATAACGAATTATTATTCTTATTTTTAAGTATTAATAACACTATGGCAAAGTTTGAATTGAAATTACCTCAGATGGGTGAAAGTGTAGCAGAAGCTACTTTGACTTCTTGGCTAAAAGAGGTTGGCGAGACGATTGAACTCGACGAAGCAGTTGTTGAAATTGCAACTGATAAAGTTGACTCAGAAGTTCCTTCAGAAGTTGAAGGGACTCTTGTAGAAAAACGATTTGAAGTCAATGATGTTGTCAAGGTGGGAGAGGTGATAGCTGTTATTGAAACCGATTCAGAGGTTAGTTCGAAACCAATAGTTGAGACTGTTGCTGAAACAACTCCTGCAGAGGAGCCAAAGGAAGTTCAGCAGATCGAAAAGCAGGTGGAAAAGGCTCAGCAACAATTAGAGCCAGTACAGGAAACTTCAGAGCGTTTTTATTCTCCACTAGTTAAAAATATTGCAAAGAAGGAAGGTATATCATTGGCTGAGTTAGATCAAATCACTGGAAGTGGTTCTGAGGGTCGTGTAACAAAGAATGATATCTTATCCTATATAGAAAATAGATCAGGTGAGCCAGCGGCCGCTACTGTAAAAGTTGAGGCTCCAGTTGTAGAACAACCTAAAGAAGTTGCTCCGCCACCAGTTGCATCACCAGCTCCACAGGCTCCTAAAGCACCGACATATATTCACAGTGCTGATGATGAACGTATTCCTTTATCTAGAATGGGTAAACTCATCGCAGATCATATGAAGGCTTCTATTGCAACCTCAGCACACGTACAGAGTTTTATTGAAGTCGATGTGACTAATGTGGTAGCATGGAGAAAGAACGTTAAAGATCACTTTGAGCAACGAGAAGGTGAAAAATTAACCTTTACTCCTATCTTTTTAGAGGCTGTAGCTTATGCTTTAAAAGAATATCCTCTTTTGAATATCAGTTTAGAAGGAGATACAGTAATCAAGAAAAAGAATATTAATTTGGGAATGGCTGCTGCCTTGCCAGATGGCAATTTAATAGTGCCAGTGATTAAGAATGCCGATCGTTTGAATTTAGTCGGAATGGCTGCTCAAGTAAATGATTTAGCTAGAAGAGCAAGAAACAATCAATTGAAACCCGAAGAAGTTCAGGGAGGAACCTATACGGTGACCAATGTAGGGTCTTTTGGATCTGTTTTTGGGACACCAATCATCAATCAACCACAGGTTGGAATTTTAGCATTGGGAGCCATTCGTAAGGTTCCTGCTGTTATTGAAACTAAAGATGGGGATTTAATAGGAATACGTTCTAAAATGTTCTTGTCACATTCCTATGATCACAGAGTGGTTAACGGAGCCTTAGGAGGCATGTTTATTGCCAAGGTTAAAGAGTATTTGGAAAATTGGGATATGAATCGTTTAGTTTAATCTCATGGAATTAAAACTCACTCGACCTATATGTTTTTTTGATCTTGAAACCACCGGAATCAATGTTGCTAAGGATCGCATTGTAGAAATCTCAGTACTTAAGGTATATCCTAACGGAACCAAGGAATCCAAGACTTGGCTGGTGAATCCAACAATTGAAATTCCTCAGGAAGCCATTGATATTCATGGAATCTCCAATGAAAAAGTAGCCAATGAGCCTACTTTTAAAGAATTGTCTCGTGAAATTTTTGACTTGATTAAAGATTCCGATTTAGGAGGTTACAATTCGGATCGATTCGATATTCCATTACTTGCGGAAGAAATGCTTCGAGCTGAAATGGAGTTCGATATGAAAAACAGAGTAGCTGTAGATGTTCAGACCATCTTCCACAAGATGGAAAAGCGAAACTTGGAAGCTGCCTACAGGTTTTATTGCGACAAGGATCTAACTAATGCACATTCAGCAGAAGCTGATACAGAGGCGACTTATGAAGTGTTAAAAGCGCAGTTAGATCGCTACCAGGAATTGGACAACGATATTAAAAAATTATCGGAGTTCACTCAGCGTAAAAAGTCGTTAGATTTTGCTGGTTTTATCGTAGAAGATAAAAATGGAGAAGCTGTATTTTCATTTGGAAAACACAAAAATCAAAAGGTAAAAGATGTGTTGGCTAAAGAACCTGGTTATTTTGGCTGGATCCAAAATGCTGATTTTCCTCTCTATACTAAGAAAATACTCACTCAAATTCGATTAGAAGACTTTAATAATTAGAGCATGAAACTCATTTGTATTGGTAGAAATTACGCTGCTCATATTGCAGAATTAGAAAATGAACGACCAACCGACCCAGTTGTATTTATAAAGCCCGATTCATCAGTTCTCCCTAAAGAACAAGATTTTTATATTCCTGAATTTAGCGATGATGTTCACCACGAGGTGGAGCTATTGGTTAAAATCAAAAAAGTTGGAAAACATATTGATCCTAAATTTTCTAATTTGTATTACGATGAAATAGGGTTGGGTATTGACTTTACAGCTCGTGACTTACAATCCAAGCTTAAAGAAAAAGGTCTTCCATGGGAAAAAGCAAAGGGGTTTGACGGAGCTGCAGTTATTGGAAAGTGGGTTTCAAAAGATCGTTATGCTGATTTAGAAAATCTAAGCTTTCAATTAGAAAAGAACGGTGAAGTCGTTCAAGATGGGAATTCGAGCCTCATGCTCTGGCAAATTGATGAACTCATTTCATATGTGTCCAAGTACTTTATGTTAAAAAAAGGTGATATCATCTTTACGGGAACTCCTGCTGGAGTAAGTAAGGTAAATCCTGGAGATGTGTTAGAGGGTAGTATCGAAGGAGAATCATTCTTTAAAGTCAACGTTAAGTAAGTTTCTGATGAAAGCTGAGATTATTACCATTGGTGACGAAATACTCATCGGACAAATAGTCGATAGCAATTCAGCATTTATTGCTAGAGAACTCAATGAGGTCGGAATAAGTGTTGTTCAAATCACGTCTATTAGTGATGAGCCCAATTGTATACTCAATGCACTAGAGCAGGCTCAGTCAAGAGCAGAACTAGTGATTACCACTGGTGGTTTGGGCCCCACCAAAGACGATCTTACCAAGCAAACCCTCTGTGATTACTTCAACGATGAACTAGTTGAGAATAAAGAACTGCTCAAGCATATTGAAGATCTTTTTGCAAAGTATGTGGAGACTCCAATTAATGAGTATAACCGATCACAACGCTTTCAACCTTCCAAAGCAGAATTGCTCTTTAATACCTATGGGACTGCACCTGGTATGTGGATGTCCAACGATAGAGGAGTTGTGGTTTCTATGCCTGGTGTTCCTTTTGAAATGAAAGCGATGGTCAAGGAACAATTACTTCCAAAAATTGTGGAGCGTTTTAATAGGCCTTATATCATTCATAAAACACTGGTGACCTATGGACCTGGAGAAACAGCCATTGCAGAGCATATCGAAGAATTTGAAAAACAGTTACCAAAGCAAATTGGATTGGCGTATCTACCTAATTTAGGTAAGGTTCGACTGCGTTTAACAGCTAAGGGTTCTGATCAACAACAATTAGAAGATTTAATCGATCAATCCTACAGAGAACTTAAAAATCGATTAAAAGATTTTGTGGTTTCCTTAGGTGATGATGTGGATATCGAATTGGAAATAGCTCGATTGCTCACCGAAAAGAATAAAACCTTAGCAGTAGCTGAGAGCTTTACCGGTGGAGCAATATCAGCTCGTTTTACACATAATCCTGGTGCTTCTGCTTATTTCAAGGGATCTGTGGTGTCCTATGCAACTTCAGTAAAAGAAGAGGTCTTAGGAGTTTCAAGACAATTGATTAAGCAGTACTCAGTGGTTAGCTCACAAGTAGCTGAGGCTATGGCAATTGGAGTCAAAGACAAGCTAGAATCTGACTTTGCAATTGCGACTACCGGAAATGCTGGGCCTTCAAAAGGAGATTCAGATCAGGAAATTGGAACAGTCTTTATCGCAATAGCGACTCCAAAAGGTGTTTGTTCAAAAAAATACAGCATGGGAAAAAACCGCGAACGCACTGTAGAGAAAGGGGTTAATCGTTCTTTATCACTTTTATTTGAAGAAATTTCAAAATTCTAGATAAGAAGTTTTGTAGAGCGATAAAAATGATTTAAATTTGCAGCCTGTTAAAATAACTCAAGAAGAATAGAGATGTCTAAAGTTTGTGAAATTAGTGGAAAGAAAGCGATGGTTGGAAACAATGTTTCTTTCTCTATCAATAAAACAAAGAGAAGATTTGAAGTAAATCTTTCAAAGAAACGTTTTTATATTCCTGAAGAGGATAAGTGGATTACTTTAAAGGTATCTGCAAAAACTTTAAAAACGATTAATAAAAAAGGAATTTCTGCCGTTTTAAAAGAAGCGGGAAAAACTGGATTGGTAAAATAATCCTAAAAAGGAACAACGATGGCAAAAAAAGGGAATAGAATTCAGGTTATTTTAGAGTGTACTGAGCACAAAGAGTCAGGTATGCCAGGAACATCTCGTTACATCACTACTAAGAACAAAAAGAATACGCCAGATAGAATGGAAATCAAAAAATTCAATCCTATCTTAAAGCGTATGACTGTACATAAAGAAATTAAATAATAGAAGACCATGGCAAAGAAAACAGTAGCATCTTTACAGACTAGTTCGAAGCGATTAACCAAGGCTATTAAAATGGTTAAGTCTCCTAAATCTGGAGCTTATACATTTGTTGAATCTGTGATGCCACCAGAAATGGTTAACGATTGGTTAAACAAAAAATAATCCTCGGATTAATTGACGATACAAAGCTGCTTTTTTAAGCAGCTTTTTTTTTGTGTTAATGCTTAGGGATAGTTGTATCTTTGCCCTTAAATAGTTAAGAATATGAGTTTTTTTAAGAAGATATTTTCATCTGAAAAGAAAGAGCGTTTAGATCAAGGTTTGGAGAAATCTAAAACTTCCTTCTTTAGTAAATTAGAAAAGGCTGTCGTTGGTAAAGACAAGGTTGACGATGAAATTCTAGATGATTTAGAAGATGTGCTCATTAGCTCCGATGTGGGGGTAAGTACGACTCTAAAGATTATTGAGCGAATCGAGGCTCGCGTTAAGAGGGATAAATATGTAGGAACTGATGCTCTTAACTCCATTCTCAGGGAAGAGGTTGCTGGATTACTTTCTGAAAACAATTTAGATGATGCTGAGGATTTTTCAGTGGAAACCACTCATAAACCCTATGTGATTATGGTAGTAGGAGTGAATGGAGCTGGTAAGACTACAACAATTGGTAAATTGGCACATCAATATAAAAGCAAGGGATTGAAAGTTGTTCTTGGAGCAGCTGATACCTTTAGAGCAGCTGCTATTGATCAACTTCAAGTATGGGCCGATCGTGTAGATGTTCCAATTGTAAAACAAAAGATGGGTTCTGATCCTGCATCTGTAGCTTTTGATGCTCTAAGTGCAGGAGTTGCTCAAGGAGCTGATGTGGTTATTGTCGATACTGCAGGAAGACTGCACAACAAGGTGAATTTGATGAATGAGCTCACCAAGATTAAACGCGTAATGGATAAGGTTGTACCAGAGGCTCCCCATGAAATATTGTTAGTATTAGATGGTTCAACTGGTCAAAACGCCTTTGAACAAGCAAAACAATTTACTAAGGCAACAGAAGTAAACGCCTTGGCAATAACTAAATTAGACGGTACCGCTAAAGGTGGTGTTGTAATTGGAATTTCTGATGAATTTCAGGTGCCTGTTAAATATATTGGAGTCGGAGAGAAGATGGAAGATCTTCAAGTGTTTAACAAAATGGAATTCGTAGATTCATTCTTCAATAAAGTTCAATAATGAGAACCAAAAGCCTCAAGAAAAATAAAATCAATGTAGTGACTCTTGGATGTTCTAAAAACATCTATGATTCAGAAGTGTTGATGGGTCAATTGAAAGCCTCTAACAAGGATGTGGTACACCAAGGTGAGGGGAATATTGTAGTAGTCAATACCTGTGGATTTATTGCCAACGCTAAAGAAGAAAGTGTCAACACTATTTTGGAGTACGCTGCACAAAAAGAGGAAGGCCTTATTGATCAGCTCTATGTGATGGGATGCTTATCTGAGCGTTATAAACCAGATTTAGAGAAAGAAATTCCCGATGTAGATCAGTATTTTGGTACAACAGATTTGCCAAATCTCTTAAAGGTATTGGAGGCAGATTACAAACACGAGCTCATCGGTGAGCGTTTGACAACTACTCCAAAAAATTACGCCTATTTAAAAATAGCTGAGGGATGTGATCGCCCTTGTTCATTTTGTGCGATTCCGCTAATGCGCGGTAAACACAAATCGACTCCCATCGAAGATTTGGTCAAAGAGGCTGAGAAATTAGCTGCTGATGGAGTTAAAGAACTGATTTTAATTGCTCAGGATTTGACCTATTACGGTTTGGATCTTTACAAGAAAAGAGCACTTGCAGATCTTTTAAAAGAATTGGTTAAAATCGATGGAATTGAATGGATTCGTTTGCATTATGCATTTCCAACTGGTTTTCCAGAGGATGTGTTGGATTTGATGAATCAGGAGCCTAAGATTTGTAATTATATCGATATTCCACTTCAGCATATTTCCGATTCGATACTTAAGAGTATGAGAAGAGGAACGACCAAAGAAAAGACGACAAAACTCATCGAAACATTTCGATCTAAAGTACCTGGAATTACCATTCGTACCACACTCATTGTCGGATATCCTGGTGAAACCGAGGAAGATTTTCAGCAGTTGAAGGATTGGGTTTCAGAAATGCGTTTTGATCGATTGGGATGCTTTACCTATTCTCATGAAGAAGATACCCATGCCTATCAGCTTGTAGATGATGTTCCTGAGGATGTGAAAGAAGCAAGAGCTTCTGAGATCATGGACTTACAATCTCAAATTTCATGGGAGCTCAATCAAGAAAAGGTTGGTAAGACTTATCGTTGTATGGTAGATCGAAAAGAAGGAAATTACTTCGTAGCTCGAACGGAATCTGATTCTCCTGATGTCGATAACGAAGTGCTAGTCGATGCGACTAAACACTATTTAAGAGTAGGTGATTTTACAAGTATTAAAATAGACGAAGCAGCTGATTTTGATCTCTATGGAACTCCTATTGAGGACTAAATAGATTTAATTCTCCTGTCTTTTTCTCTTTCTTTCGTATCGGTAAATCTCTTTGCCCAAAGCACTTAGAAAAGGAATTCCTATCTCATCGTACTCGTAATTATTATCGTTAAAGATTTGATTCTTGTTGACTAAAATTGTTGCGATTAAGATGAATTCAACCTTGTTTTTAGAATTGGTAATATAGGCACAATCGGTTAAGGTTCCGTAGGCATAACCTACCTTATTGTAGATTTTAAATTCTTCAGGAATGGGTTTTTTGGAGTCGCCAAAGAGAAAGAATTTCCCATAACTATCGTAGTACTCTCTGGAGTCATATCCTACTTCTCTAGGGAGACTGCTCATGCTTTTGAGTAAGAAATTTCGTTGTTCAACTGACAAATCAAAACCTTGGTCATCGTTGAATAGTTGAGGGAAAATCACTCGTTTTAATACTTCGTATTGGCTTTGAATCGGATAGTAATTCTTATAGCTAAAATCAAAGGGTTCGTAGATAGTGCTTTCTCCGTACACGAATCCTCTTCCCTTCTTTAGATTATTCATGCTTAAAGCAGTTGAGGGCTTGTCCTTCTCAAATTGAAGTATTTGTGAAGATTCGCTTTCTGGATTGAGAATTATAGCTGTTCGATCCAACTTATTGGCATTGGGTGTGGAGAGTCGATGTGCAATTCTAAAGTGATTGATCCCTTTGGAATGTATAGTTGAATTGATGTGTTTCTTGCCAAGAAATTCATAGAGTCTATTGTATGCAGTATTACTACTCACCGCAAATAGTTCTTGAAGGGTCTTTTTAAAACTTGAGGTGAGGGTATCAGTGACTAATTTGTATGGTGTTTTATAGTCAATATCCATCTGATGAAGTTTTTCTAGACTCATCACAGCCACTGGAAATTTTACAGTACTTGCGGGATAGAAATAATTGTAGTCATCTACTTTGTAGAGGTGTTCTTTTAATTCAATACCATTTGAACTTCTGTTGATTTGAGCAAATAGAATTTGAACCTGATAAGTATCGGAAGATTCAAAAACCGGAGCCAATCGTTTGTCTTTTGAAGAAAGTGCAAAGTCTAATGCATTGCTGTATTTTTTTGTGGAGACACAACTCAAAAGAGTTGTGAAAACAAGACTGACAATTAGAATTCTGTAGGTTGGCATAAAAGACTAACGTTAATTTTATTCTAAAATTAGTGAATATCTCATTTAGCTGCTCCCTAGTCTAAGCTTATTTTTTACATTTGTAACAATGGCAAACAAACACAAAACTAGTCGCCTTTTTTGGGGAATCGCTGTCCTTTTATCAGTGATGGTATCCTCATGTGAATACTTTAATGATCCTGATCAGATCAAGCCGATTGCTCGTTTAGGTGATAATTTCATCTACAGAGAAGATATTCCAGCCTATGTTTACAGTGGACGTTCATCAGCAGATTCGGCTGCAGCAGTTAATGATTTTGTAAATAAATGGGCTTCCAAACAAATTATGATATCGAAGGCGCGATTGAATTTACCTGCTTCTCAGATTCAAGAGTTTGAACGCCTAATCGCTAACTACAGATCCGATCTCTATACTTTAGCATATAAAGAGGCTCTTGTGAATCAGAATACAGATACGCTTGTGGATTCTAAAACGCTCTTGGATTTTTATGAGACTGAAAAAGAAAATTTTAAGCTCAGAGAAAAAATTGTAAGGCTTCGCTTTATTACCGTATCAGATGATTATTCCGATATAGATCAGCTCAGAAATTCTTTGATTTCCTACAGTGAAGAAGATCAGCAGACATTAGATTCTCTGAGTATCTATTTTAAAAAAATCAACCTCAATGACTCGATATGGGTTCCGATGAGTATGGTCCTTAAGGAAATCAGTCCCTTAAATAGTAACAATGAACATTTATACTTAAAAAAATCACAATTTTTTGAAATTCAAGATTCAATAGGGGTATATTTGGGATTCGTAAAAGACGTCTTAGGAGCCAATGAAGCTGCTCCAATTTCTTATATTGAACAAAATATTAGAACCGTTTTACTCAACAGGAGAAAACAGGCGTTTTTAAGATCACTTGAAAGTGATATAATCGATGAAGCAATTAAGAATAATGAATTTGAAATATATGAATAAGAAAGCGGTTTGGACCATTCTATTAGGTTTGCTCTTAACCTCCGGGTGGGGTTATAGTCAACAAGAACGAATTAAAATCGATGGAGTAGCGGCAGTAGTAGGTGATTACGTAATCTTAGAATCTGACATTGAAAAAACACTGATTGACCTCAAGAGTCAGGGTGTGTCTATGAACGATATCAGTCGTTGTCAACTCATTGGAAAATTAATGGAAGATCGTCTCTATGCGCATCAGGCAGTACAGGATAGTATTCTGGTTTCTGATGAAGAGGTAAGATCAGTAGGTGAGCGTCAAATTCAGCAATTGTTGGCTCAAACAGGATCTATGGATCGAATTCTCAATATTTATAAAAAAGAATCAGAAGAGAGCTTTAGAGAAGAACTTTACAAAATAAACAAATTGCGTATGCTCTCTGAGCGTATGCAGAGTGATATAGTCAGTGAAGTTGAGATTACTCCTGAAGAAGTAAGGCAGTTTTACAGAGCGATTCCTGAGGATGAGTTGCCGGTCTTTGGAGCGGAGCTTGAAATTGCCCAAATCGTAAAGATTCCTGAGGCACCTCAAGAAGAAAAAGACAAGGTAATTAATAGACTCAAACAAATTAGAGAAGATGTCATCGACAATGGTGCTAGTTTTAGTGTTAAGGCTATTTTGTATTCACAAGATCCTGGATCAAAAGCTAAAGGTGGTAAGTATACCATGACACGTGAAACTCAATTCGTAAAGGAGTTTAAAGATGTTGCTTTTAGCCTTCAAGAAGGTGAAATCTCAGAGCCTTTTGAAACGGCATTTGGATATCACATCATCTATATCGAAAAAATTAGAGGACAAGAAATCGATCTTCGTCATATCTTATTGATTCCTGAAATTCCAGAAAAAGTAAAACAAGATGCAATTGCTGAACTAGAAGAGATTCGTCAAAACATCATGGATGGTAAAATGACTTTTGCAGAGGCTGCACTTGCAGCTTCAGATGAAGTAGAAACCAAATACGACGGCGGACTGCTCAGAAATCCAACCAACTTTGATTCAAAGTTTGAACTCACAAAGATGGATCCAACTTTAAATGCTCAGGTTAGAAATCTCAAAGACAATGAAATTTCGATGCCTATTCCTGAAGTAGATGAACGTTCAGGTTCGACAAAATACAAGATATTAATGGTGACCAATCGCTTTGATGAGCACAAGGCAGATTTTGCAAAGGACTATTTAAAAATTCAAGAATTAGCTTTGACAGAAAAGCAATTTGAAGAGATTAACAAATGGAGAGCCAAACATATTGAATCTACTTACATCTCAGTAATAGGTGAATATCAAGAATGTGACTTTGCAAATAATTGGATAAAAGACTAGATAATATTCTAATTGTTAAATTTTTATCCTTTAAAATCAATTTTTATTAAAAAGAATAATAGCTCTGGGTTTTATGATGAACACCCACTGAAATTTATTAATTTTACTAGCTAAAACCTAATTAAATAGAACTCTATGGCATTTGATATCGAAATGATAAAAGAAGTCTATTCTAGAATGACTTCTCGTGTTGACAAAGCTAGAGAGTTAGTGGGTAGACCATTAACACTCTCAGAAAAAATATTGTATAACCACCTTTGGGAAGGAACTCCTTCTTCTGCATTTGAAAGAGGTGTCGATTATGTGGATTTTGCTCCAGATCGTATCGCATGTCAAGATGCTACTGCACAGATGGCATTATTACAATTTATGCAAGCTGGTAAAGCAAAAGTAGCAGTACCTACTACTGTTCACTGTGATCACTTAATTCAAGCAAAAAACGGTGCAACACCAGATTTGAAAGTTGCCAATACGACTTCTTCAGAAGTATTTAACTTCTTAGAGTCTGTTTCAAACAAATACGGAATTGGATTCTGGAAGCCTGGTGCAGGTATTATTCACCAGGTTGTTTTAGAAAACTACGCTTTTCCAGGAGGTATGATGATCGGAACTGATTCACACACGGTGAATGCTGGTGGTCTTGGAATGGTCGCTGTTGGTGTTGGTGGAGCTGATGCAGTTGACGTAATGGCTGGAATGGCTTGGGAATTGAAATTCCCAAAATTAATTGGAGTTAAATTAACAGGTTCTTTAAACGGATGGACTGCTGCTAAAGATGTGATCTTAAAAGTGGCTGGTGTTCTAACTGTAAAAGGAGGAACTGGTGCAATTATCGAATACTTCGGTGACGGTGCTAAAAACCTTTCTTGTACTGGAAAAGGAACGATTTGTAATATGGGTGCTGAAGTAGGTGCAACTACTTCTACTTTTGGATATGACGACTCTATGGAGCGTTATTTAAGAGCTACTGATCGTAGCGATGTTGCTGATGCAGCAAACCAGGTAAGAGATTATCTAACTGCTGATCCTGAAGTATACCAAAACCCAGAACAATATTTTGATCAAGTTATTGAAATCGACTTAGATACTTTAAAGCCACATTTAAATGGTCCATTTACTCCGGATTTAGCAACTCCTGTTGGAGAAGTTGGAGAAAAAGCAGCTGCTAATGGCTGGCCATTAAAAGTGGAGTGGGGTCTGATTGGATCTTGTACCAACTCTTCATACGAAGATTTAACTCGTGCTGCATCGATTGCTAAGCAAGCGATTGCAAAAGGAATTAAGCCTAAGGCTGATTTTGGTATCAACCCAGGTTCAGAGCAAATTAGATACACAGCTGAGCGCGATGGCCTTTTAGGAACTTTCGAGCAATTAGGTGCTAAAATATTTACCAATGCCTGTGGTCCATGTATTGGACAATGGGATCGTGAAGGATCTGACAAAGGTGAGAAAAACACCATTGTTCACTCCTTTAACCGTAACTTCTCTAAAAGAGCAGATGGTAACCCAAATACGCATGCCTTTGTAGCTTCTCCAGAGATGGTAGCTGCACTTGCAATTTCAGGAAGATTGGATTTTGATCCTACTAAGGATACCCTAATCAATGAGAATGGAGAAGAAGTGCTATTAGATGAGCCACAAGGATTAGAACTTCCAACTGCAGGATTTGCTGTTGAGGATGCTGGCTATATCGCTCCAAAAGAAGATGGTTCTTCAGTAGAAGTTGTCGTAAAACCAGATTCTGAGCGTTTACAATTGTTAGATCCATTTACTCCAATGTCAAACGAAAGTCTACAAGGAGTAAAACTTTTAATTAAAGCTCAAGGAAAATGTACTACTGACCATATTTCAATGGCGGGACCATGGTTGCGTTATAGAGGTCACTTAGACAATATTGCAAATAACACACTAATTGGTGCAGTGAATGCATTTAACGGACAAACAAACTTCGTTAAAAATCAATTGACAGGTGAATACGGTGGTGTACCTGATGTTCAGAGAGCTTATAAAGCTGCTGGAATTCGTTCGATCGTAGTTGGAGATCAAAACTATGGTGAAGGATCTTCTAGAGAACACGCTGCAATGCAGCCAAGACACTTAGGTGTTGGTGCTGTTCTTGTGAAATCTTTTGCGAGAATTCACGAGACCAACCTTAAAAAACAAGGAATGTTAGGGTTGACATTTGCTAATGAAGCAGACTACGACCTTATTCAAGAAGACGATACCTTTAACTTTATTGATATCGATGGATTTGCTCCTGGTGAACCCTTAACTATTGAAGTAGTTCACGCTGATGGATCAAAGGATACTATTGTAGCAAATCACTCTTACAATCAATCTCAAATCGATTGGTTTAAAGCTGGATCTGCATTAAACATGATTAAAGCTCAAAACGCATAGTTTATAATCGTTTTGACAATATGAATTAAAACCCTCCTCATTGGAGGGTTTTTTTGTTATATATTTTTTTGGGCTTCATTTTTTTGCTGTTTTTTTCTACATTTAAGAAAAAATACACCCTCTATGAAAAAAAAAGAATCAATTAGCAGAAAACAGTTTGTCAAAAATTTAGGTTTGGGAACAATTGCTTTAGCAGCTACACCGAGCATTGTAAAAGGTGCGCAGGTAAATACAGTAGCGATGACTAAGGCGTATCCCAATCAAAATTCCAACCTTCAAATCGCATTAATCGGTGCAGGAGGTATGGGTTCAGCTGACACTGATACTGCATTGCGCCATAAAGGTGTTAAATTAGTAGCCGTATGTGATTTATACGACGGCAGATTAAAAAAGGCAAAAGAGCGTTGGGGAGACCACCTCTTTACTACTAAAGATTATCGTGAAATCATCAATCGTGATGATATCGATGCAGTTATTGTTGGTACTCCTGATCATTGGCATAAACAGATTTCTGTAGATGCGATGATGGCTGGTAAACACGTTTACTGTGAAAAGCCAATGGTTCATTCAGTGGATGAAGGACCTGCAGTGATCGCTGCTCAGAAAAAATCAGGAATGGTTTTTCAGGTAGGATCTCAAGGGATGTCATCTCTCGGTAATGAAAAAGCCAAAGAACTTCTTGCACAAGGAGCGATTGGAGATTTAAACTACGCTGAAGGATTTTGGGCTAGAAGAAGTTCAACAGGTGCTTGGCAATACGATATACCTGCAGATGCAAGTCCTGAAACTGTAGATTGGGATACTTATATTTCAAATACCAATCAAAGAGACTTTGATGCGACGCGTTTCTTTAGATGGAGAAACTATCGCGATTATGGAACTGGAATGTCCGGTGACTTATTTGTTCACTTATTTTCTAGTTTGCACTTTATTACAGGTTCTATGGGACCAGATAAGATATACGCTTCTGGTGGTCTTCGCTATTGGAAAGACGGAAGAGAGGTGCCCGATGTGCTCTTAGGAACTTTTGATTACCCAAATAGTAACGAGCACCCAGGATTTAACTTATCGCTTCGCTGTAATTTTGTCGATGGAACTTCAGGAACTACCTATTTGAGATTAGTTGGTAGCGAAGGATCTATGGATGTTCAATGGGACAAAGTAATCTTAAAGCGCAACACTCAAGTAGACGATAACGATCCATTCTTAAAAGAAAAAGCATCCTCTGGAGCTTCTAGTGGAGATAGAGCATCCATCAAAATTCAACCAGAAGTTATTTATGCTGCTGATGGAGATTGGAAAGGAGCTCATTACGATCACTTCTACAATTGGTTTAATGCCATCAGAGGAGGAAAAGCAGTTTCTGAAGATGCTGTGTTCGGTTACAGAGCTGCAGCCCCTGCTTTATTGTGTAATGACTCATTCTTTCAAGATGAAGCCATTCTATGGGATCCTGTTAAGATGAAGCGTAGAAAATGATTCGGCTTTTAGGAGTTTTATTTACTGTTCTTCTTATTCCTTCATGTGAATGTACCAAAGACAATCAGTGGGTTTCATTGATGGATGAATCTTCCTGGAAGGGGTATCTCATGGATGAGGTGCCTGCCCATTGGGTCTTTAAGGATGGTGAATTAATCTGTAGTGAGTTGGAAAACAAACCACAGATTGATATCATCACTAGAGATTCCTATGAGAACTTCGTATTGGAGTTGCAGTGGAATATTGAGCCTAAGGGAAATAGCGGTATTTTTTATCACCTTGTAGAAGATCAAAAGTACGGCGGCCCATACCAGACGGCTCCTGAGTATCAATTAATCGATGATATTGAATTTCCTTCTCCTATTGAAGAATGGCAAAAAACAGCAGCAAATTACGCGATGCATCCTCCGTATAAACTAGACTTGTTCAAAGGAGCAGGGAAGTGGAATACGAGCAGAATCAGTTATGATCACGGCAAGGTTCAACACTGGTTAAACGGGGAACTCGTAGTCGAGTTTGATCAAAATTCAAAGCAGTGGGAAACTCTTAAAAATTCTGGTAAATGGAAAGACTATCCCGATTATAAGATATCCAATAGTGGTCCTATTGGATTACAAGATCACGGGGTAGGAATTCGATTTAAGGATATTCGAATTAAACGTTTAGAATAACGAACACCATACCCTTATCTAAAACGATCTGGATGAAAGGCCTCAATTGACATTGAGGTCTTTTTGTTTGTTAGTAGTTCACTGATGAGTTTCCCTGTCGCGGGTGCCAAACTCCATCCCATCATGGCGTGACCAGTAGCTAAGTAGAGATTGTCAAAATCCTTACTTTTTCCGATATATGGTAATCCATCTGGAGAAACAGGTCGATTTCCAAATCGAGCAGCATTCTTCTCTTCTTCAGTAATTTTTAAATTATTGTAATGATTCTCTGAAGCCTTTGCAATCGCTTCTACTCGTTCTTTTCGAACTTTGTTGTTAATACCAGAAAGTTCCATGGTTCCTGCAAATCTGGTAAATCCCTTCATTGGAGTAATGGCACATTTAGCCTCTAAAAAAATGGCAGAATACTTGACAGGAGTTTCACGATAAAGATCAATTCGATAACCTTTTCCAGCCTGAATAGGCATATGGAGCTTTAATTTCTTTAAGATTCCTTGACTCCAACTTCCAGCAGCCATGACAACAGCCTCTGCAGCATAGTTGTTTTGTGTAGTAATTGCTTCTTTAATCGAAGATCCATCGTATCTAAAGTCTATAACTTCCTCATGAATGAATTCAACTCCTTTTGATTCTAAATAGGTTTTGAGTTTTGGCATTAGCTCAGTTGGAGTCGTATGGGCATCGCATTTGTAATGAATGGCTCCTAAGACTTCCTCATTGAGATCTGGTTGTAATTGATCTAATTGTTGACGATTGAGTAGGGAGACATCTAAACCATCGGCAATTAATCGCTGAGCAACTGCTGCTTCGTGATCACCAGCCTTATTGGTTTTATAAAGCATCAATACTCCTGATTCATCCAACTGAAAATTACCCATCTCCATAGAATTGTGCA